>Ga0208197_1000063_pt1 | contig 137851 bp, 100 predicted proteins | sample AD_JPNNA4_MetaG_FD_184444 | JGI IMG/M metagenome (GOLD analysis project Ga0208197, IMG submission 184444) | Active sludge microbial communities of municipal wastewater-treating anaerobic digesters from Japan - AD_JPNNA4_MetaG (SPAdes) (version 2) | ecosystem: Engineered > Bioreactor >...
TGCTTTTCCTGCTCTGTAAAATTTATTCATAACTTGATAATTTTAATTTCAACTAAATCAACGACTAAATTAGAACAATATTTTTATTTTTCAAAAACAGAAAATAAATTAAATTACGATTCACGACTCATAATTTACTATTTATAATTGAATTTTTAATAATAAATTACTAATTATTCCTTTATTTATTTCATCGAATTACAAGATCACTATTCATGCGATGAAAAATATTTCATAAACTGTGTTCTTTCGAACATCATAGGTTCGCTTATTGATGAATAATTCAGTTTTCCCCTGAATTGTTGAATCGTATTAAAGTTATTCCGTTTCATCCAGTCCGATATCTGTTCATTAATTGTTTTAATTTGTTGTAATCCTTTCTTATACAATACAGAGCATACCTGTACAGTACTGGCCCCGGCAAGCATGTATTTTATGGCTTCATTGCCACTATGCACTCCGGTCGAAGCTGAAATATCAATCTTCATATTCAGAGCACTCGTCATGGCTATCCACCTTAAGACATAACGACACTCATCACTTGTACTAAATATTGTGGCCGGAACTATTTTCATTTTTTCGATATCTATATCTGGCTCATAAAACCTGTTGAACATTACTATACCATCTATTCCTCTTCGATATAACATTTCAACCAGATTAAGAACATTAGTAAATCTGAATCCAATTTTTATTGCAATTGGAATTTTGATAGTTTTTTTTAACTTTTCGGCAAGTATAAGATATTGCTTTTCAGCCTCTTCCGGTAAAACATTACTACTGACAGGCAGAAAAAACATATTAATCTCAATTGCATCGGCGCCTGCACCTTCAATATTTCTTGCAAATTCAATCCAGGTTTCGGACGTAATGCAATTTATGCTTGCAATAACTGGAATATGAAGACTCTTTTTTGCCTCAGATATCAACTTTAAATATTCATCAACAGAATGTGATTTTATGTAGTTGGACATATAATCTTCAGCTTCAGGATGAATATTCGGTACATGGGATGAAGCAATCAATGAATTTATCTGTTCTTCGAAAAGGGATTTCATAACAATTGCGCCGGCACCATAAGTCTCTGCTTCTTTCATCTTTTCAATTTTTGAAGAAAAACCGCAGCTTCCGACAATAACCGGAGATTTAATCTCCAGTCCAAGATATTGTGTATCAAGCATACTCATTTTTTTAAGACTAATTGTTTTTTAAACATATCGTTCACCAAATATAAGAGTTCCAATTCTTACTATAGTGCTTCCTTCTTCTATGGCAATTTTGAAATCGCCCGACATACCCATCGATAATTCTCTAAAGAGTGGATTATTATTAAAATATTTGCTCTTAAGAACATTAAAATAATTTTTTAATGTTCTGAATTCATCTCTGACAATTTTCATGTCTTTAGTAAATGTTGCTATCCCCATCACTCCTGTGATATTGATATTTTTTATTTTAAGATACCCTTCAGATTCGAGCATATCTTGAGCTTCACGGAAAGAAAATCCCGTTTTGGTTTCCTCCTTTGCAATATGAAACTGAAGAAGACATTCGACTGTAAGTCCGGCCTTTTCAGCTTCTTTGTCAATTACAGACAAAAGTTTAAAACTATCGACCGAATGAATAAGCTTCACATGAGGGATTACGGCTCTGACTTTATTAGTTTGCAGATGGCCTATTAGATGCCATTCTATGTCGTCAGGCAGTATTTCCTTTTTTTCCAGAAGTTCCTGTACTCTGTTCTCTCCGAAAATTTTATGACCGGCATTGTACAATGTCAAAATATCGCTGGCAGGATGAGATTTGGACACTGCAACAATTTTAACATTTGCAGGTATCTGTTCTCTTAAATGGATGAAATTTTGTACAATATCTACCATTGAATTCAATCAAGAAGGTGAATTACAAGACCGCTTCTAAGCTTTGGCTCGAACCATGTTGTTTTGGGAGGCATAATATTTCCCGTGTCGGCTACTGCCATAACCTGTTTCATAGTGACAGGGTAAAGAGCAAAAGCTACCTTCATCTCACCATTGTCGACCTTTTTTTTCAATTCCTCCAGTCCTCTTATTCCTCCGACAAATTCAATCCTTTGTGAATGCTTCAAATCCTGAATATCCAGTATCGGCTTAAGTACCTGATTTGTAAGTATATTAACATCAAGAATACCAGCCGGATCGCTATCGTCGTATGTTCCATCTCGGGCTGTTAGGCTATACCATCTATTATCAAGGTACATTGACAAATTATGAAGCTTTTGAGGGTGATAAATCTCTTTCCCTTTATCTTCGACAATGAAACCGGAGTCAAGTTTCTTAAGGAATTCCTTTGCTGTAAGTCCGTTCAGGTCTTTTACGACTCTGTTATAATCAAGTATTTGCAATTGATTTTCGGGAAACAACACAGCAAGGAAATAGTTATATTCTTCATCGCCCCTATGAGCCGGATTATTTTCTCTTTTTCCCTTTCCTACAAGAGCGGCAGCAGCGGTGCGATGATGTCCGTCGGCAATATATATATAAGGTACCTTTTCATGAAAAAGTCTCTCGATTCTCAAGTTTATTTTCTTATCGCGTATTACCCAGAAATGATGTCCGACACCATCAACAACAAAGTCATATTCAGGTTTTTCATTTTCTGTAATACGGGATACAATTTTATCAATTTCTTTAACTGGAGGATAAGCAAGAAAAACAGGCTCAATGTTAGCATTGTTAGTACTTATGTGTATCATTCGATCCTTTTCTTTATCAGGGCGCGTCAATTCATGCTTTTTAATTGTTCCATTAAAATAATCCTCAACAGCTGCACAACCTGCTATACCGTACTGCGTTCTGCCTTTCATAGTCTGAGCATAAATATAAAAATAGGGTTCGCTGTCCTGAACAAGCCATTTCCTATCCTGCCATATTTTGAAATTATCCTTTGCCTTTAGATATATTTCCGGAGATTGTGGATTGATATTATCCGGAAAGTCGATTTCTGACCTTGTTATGTGAAGTAGTGAATATTCATTGCCTTCAGCCATTTCCCTGGCTTCCGGAGTGCTCATAACATCATAAGGAAGGCATGAAAGCTCTTTTACTATAGAAGCAGGGGGTCTTAAACCCCTGAAAGGTTTAACTTCAGCCATTGCAAATCATGTAAATTGAATCGATACAAAATATTATTTATCAGGTATAATTAACACTTTAATAAATAAAGACTATTTTTTTGATTCGAACTCCCTCATTACCTGTATGAGAACTTCCACACTTTCTCTTGGGAGTGCATTGTATGTTGAAGCACGAAAACCGCCTACTGTTCTGTGACCTTCAATTCCTACTATTCCTCTCGACTTTGCAAAAGCTAAAAATTCAGGCTCAAGTTCTTTATATTCTGGCTTCATAACAAAGCATATATTCATTACGGAGCGATCTTCGGCACTGGTAACTGTAGGCATAAAAAGTTTATTTCTCTCTATTTCATCATAAAGTATCTGAGCCTTTTCGGCGTTTATTTTCTGTATAGCTTTTACTCCGCCTTTCCCTTTTAGCCAGATAAGTGTCTGCTGTGCAGCAAAGACCGCAAAAACCGGAGGAGTGTTGAACATCGATTCAGCCTTTATGTGGGTCCGGTAGTCAAGTATTGTCGGGATCCGGCGGTTCACCTTGCCAAGAATATCTTCTTTTATAATTACCATTGTTACTCCTGCAGGACCTATATTTTTTTGTGCACCGGCATATATCACGGCATATTTTGATACGTCCACCGGCCTGCTAAGAATATCGGACGACATATCCGCACATAGAGGAACAGGAGAATCAGGATCCTGCTTAAGTTCTGTGCCATATATTGTGTTATTGGTCGTAATATGGAAATAATCAGCATCGGCAGGAATAGTATAGTTTTTGGGGATATAGGAGAAATTTTTATCTTTCGACGAAGCCACTTCAATAGCTTCGCCAAACAGTTTAGCTTCATTAAAGGCTCGTGTTGCCCACTCACCAGTAACAAGATAAGCTGACTTCTTATTCATAAGATTCATAGGTACAAGACAGAACTGAAGGCTTGCACCTCCTCCCAGAAAAATTACATGGTATCCTGAAGGAACATACAGGAGTTCTTTTACCAGAGCAATAGTATCTTTCATACACCTGGTAAATTCCGGACTTCTGTGCGATATTTCGAGTATAGAAAGTCCTATTCCTTCAAAGTTCCTGATTGCATCGATAGATTTATCTATAGTAAACTGAGGTAATATTGAAGGTCCGGCATAAAAGTTATGTTTTTTCATTAAAAAATACTAATAAAGTTTCTATTCAAATAACCCGACAAAAATAGAAAAATAAAAGATTTAAATAAGAATTAAAGATTCTCAAAGTATATGAAGAGGTTTGAGCCTTCCTTCTTCCAAAACCGGAATAATTTCTGTAAAATCGGATGTCAGGCAGAATTCGATGCAGTCGTCAAGATTTTTATCTCGAAGTCGGCTTCTCTGAGCTGCTTTCTGCATATAGCCTGTAAGATTTTTCTTAGCCAGACTCCAAAGATCAATTGCGGCATGTGTTGAATCGCATATAGTAAAAAATTTTTCGCTTTCCAGTAAAAGTGATGCAATTGCGCCGGAACATACAGCATCTTCAAGACTGAATCTGTCTTTCCATCCAGCACAAAAAAGAATAACATTTCTTTCTTCCTTAACCAGCCATTTTGTAATTGACGAAATATTCAGGAACGAACCAATAACTGTTTTATAAGCAGAAGAAGCCATTTCTATTATTCTTGTCGCGTTAGTTGTTGAATAAACAATGGTTTTACCTTCAATCTTTTCCCTTGTAAAATTGAAAGGAGAATTACCGAAATCGGCAAAATCGAGGATAAAGCCGTCGCGTTCGGCTGCTACAAGGAATCCTCTCTTCTTAAACTCCTTTGCATCTTCAACTTCCCTTACAGGTATTATTTCCTTTGCCCCATTCTCGAATGCTGTACAAATTGCAGAACTGGCTCTGAGTATATCAATAACAACTACAATAGCATCCTTGCTTTCATATCGGCAGAAAATAGCTGGTGAGAAACAAACTTCAAGGATATGTTTTTCCATAAAGAATTATTGCATTTACCGGTAGAATGTTTTAAATATGGTTTATCTTTTTATAAAAAGGTAAGTCAACAACCCTGGCTTTCAAGTCTTTATTTCTTATACGAATAAATATTTCAGTATCCTTTTCCCAGTAACCCTTTGAAAGATAACCCATTCCAATTCCCTGTTTCAACATTGGCGACATTGTACCTGATGTAACCTCGCCTATTTTTTCACCTTCCCCGTTTATTATTTCATAATGCTGGCGTGGTATTCCTCTGTCGATCATTACAAATCCTTTAAGTCGCCTTGAAGTCCCCTCTTTTTTCTGTCTCAGTAGAAATTCCCTGTCAATAAAATCTTTGTTTTCAGTAAACTTTGTTATCCACCCAAGGCCTGCTTCAATTGGTGAAGTGGAATCGTCAATATCGTTCCCGTATAGGCAATATCCCATTTCGAGTCTGAGAGTATCTCTTGCTCCGAGTCCGGCCGGCTTTATCCCGAATTCTCTTCCTGCTTCAAAAACAGCATGCCATAATTTCGGTGCATGTTCATTTCTTATATAAATCTCACAACCTCCTGCACCGGTATATCCTGTGGCCGAGAAAATAACATCTTTAATTCCTGCAAAATCAGTTACTACAAAACTGTAATTTTCCATTGCTTCGATATCGGTTGAAGTGAGTTTTTTCATTGCCTTCAAAGCAAGAGGGCCCTGAACGGCGAGTTGGGCAATTTCGTCCGAAATATTTACAATATCTTTACCTGGAATAATATTGAATCGTGTAGCATGTTTTATACACCAATTCCAATCTTTTTCGATATTGGCTGCATTTACAACAAGAAGATAGTTGTTATCATCGAATTTATAAACGAGCAGGTCGTCAACTATTCCGCCTCTTCCGTTTGGTAAACAAGAGTATTGAGCTTTGCCGTTGCGAAGTGCCGAGACATCGTTTGTGGTAATATATTGTAGAAATGAAAGTGCATTAGGCCCGGAAACTTTGAATTCCCCCATGTGTGAAACATCAAAAACTCCAACTTTTCCCCTTACTGTAATATGTTCATCGTTTATTCCCGAGTATTCAACAGGCATATTAAATCCTGCAAAAGGCATCATCTTTGCTCCGAGCTGTATATGAAATTCTGTGAAAGGTGTTGACTTCATTAATGAAATTTAGTTTACATGCTATTTAACATAAAAAGAAGAATAGAGAATTGTATGAATTAAACCATCAATTTTACACAACGCTACATTTCAAGAATTTTGAATTCAACTCTTCTGTTTTTTGCTCTTCCTTCCGCAGTGGAATTGTCTGCTATAGGCTGTTCGGAACCATATCCCATATATTTCATTCTTGAAGGATCTATTCCTTTTTCTATCAAATAGTTGACAACAGCCTTTGCTCGCTCAGTTGATAATCTGGCATTTATAACTGCACTTCCGGTATTATCAGTATGCCCTGAAATCTCAATTTTCATTCCGGGGTTTTCATTCATGATAGCAACAAGTTTATCAAGTTCTTCGAATGAATCTTTTGTAAGTACAGCTTTACCGAGTTCAAAGAAGATATTGTTCAGTACGATTTTTTTACCCACTTTCACTTTAATAAGTGGAACATCGAGTTGTAAAAAATCTTGATTAAAATCGGGTCCTATTGTTATTTTTTTCATATCCGACAGAAATCCGGTTGCACGGATATTAACAATATATGTCTTTTTCTCAGGTAGTTTGATCCTATAATTGCCGTCAATTGGAGAGCTTGCTACTATGGTAACAATAGAGTCTGTTGAAAAATCTATTATTTCAATATTTGCAGCAACCGCCTCACCTGTCTCAGAATCGCTAATTCTACCTGTAATATATATTGATTTTTCCGAAGGTTGAGGAATAGGTACATATTCTTTTATAATAACAACAGTATCACGGATAGTAACTATTTGTGGTTCAGGAGGCTTAATCTGTTCAGGTTCTAATGTCGGTTGGACTGGAAGTGGTGGTGGTAAAATTTCGCCTCTGTAAATGTCGAGGCCTCCAAAGCCGCCGCTGCGATCCGAAGTGAAATAAAAAGCACTGTCAGTATCAGGTGCCGGAACATAAAATAGTTCATGCCAGGGTGTATTAATCGGATATCCTGCATTTACCGGCGGGCCCCAAGAACCATCAGTACTTCTAATACTATAGAATATATCGAATCCTCCCATCGTATTATGTCCTTCCGAGCTAAACCATAATGTATCGCCTCCTTTTGAATAGCTCACCGATTCTTCATCATACTTGCTATTAATCGTTATACCTGCATTTAGAGGCTTTGACCATTTTCGTTCATTTATTTTCTTCATTATAAAGATATCCTTCCCTCCGTTACCTTTTTTCCCGGTGTTACGAATAAATGCCACTTCACCACCGTCGGGCGAAATGCACATCGAAGTCTCAGGTAGAGAACTTGAAATTCCAAGTTGTTCTTTGACCGGTGGCTTCCAGACTCCCTTTTTCAAAACGGATACCATAATATCGCCGTTACCTTCGTAACCTGCATATATAAAAAGCCTGTCTTCAGATTTATTGAGAAAGAGAGGAACTTCACAAAAGCCAGTATTCAAATTTTTTCCTGCAGGAGCAGCAACACTCCATTCATTCCCCATCATATCTGAAAGAAAAATATTCTCATCATATTTATTATCCTCATAACGCTTTGAATTATTTTGATTTAATGCTCTTCTGGATCCAAAATACATTCTTTTTCCATTAGAGGAAAAAACGATGCTGTAATCATCGAATTCCGAATTAATACCTGCTCCGGTATTTGTTATCTTAATGCTAAGAGTATCTTTCGAAATTTGATCTGCCATCTTACATTCTGTAATATATCTATTTGCCAGTTCGATTGACGTTTTGTCTCTTTTATCAGTTCCGGATATATATGCCTCAAGTTTATCAATTGCCTCATTATACCTACCTGCAAACTGAAGCGCTCTTCCTGAAAGTAACAAAATATCTTCAGCAACATTTGCATTTAGTTCATAAGCCCGCAGAAGATATCGGGAGGCCTCATGCTTGTTATCTGAACATAAAGCCGAGGCTCCTATCTTGTAATTCAATTCCGCATTTTCACCATTATAATTATAAGCTTTCAGGTACTCTTCATAAGCATTTTTATACCACACACCCCCTCTTTTGTAGAAATTATCACCCGCCTTTATATGATCCCATGCTGTGGTAAAGCCTTCTTTAACGGTCTGGAAATCTTTACGGCTAATTGTAATATCAGCCTGTGCATTCAAAAGATCGGAATAAAATAAAAAAAGTGGTAATAATAAGGCAAGAGAATATAGTTTCATATTAATAAAAATATTCGAGATAAAATTAATATTTATTTGATTTAAAACACCGACAAAAGCTGTTTTATTGTTTTGTGGACTTTTAAATTAGAGTACAATTATCAGGGAAATTACAGAGTTTGTTGTATTCAATGATTAAGTAAATTAATTTAAATGGTTTTAAAATATTATATAAATTATTAATTTTACATTACTAAAACCTCGATTGATATTTACTATCAAGCTAATTAATAATGAATTATAAATATATAAATACAGGATATATTAATTCTGTGACAGGAGGTGACAAAAATACCATAGCTGAAATTTTGGAAATGTTCCGGGAGCAGGTTAATGATGTCACATCCAATATGAAAAAGTTTCTTAATGAAAATGATTACTTTAACCTTTCAATGATAGTACATAAAGTAAAATCGTCAGTTGCTATTATGGGAATGGAGCAACTTGAAAATATGCTTAATGTTTTTGAGCGTCAATCGAGGGAGGGGGAAGAGAAAGAGAAATATGGTGATTATATTTTAAGATTTGAACACGACACTTCGGAAGCTATAATAGAACTTGAAAATTACATAAATAGTTTATAACCAGAATATAAAATGATAAATATTGAAAAGAGAGGTAATATTGAAATTATCTCATTTACAGATAATAAATTAAATGCGCTTACTTCTGATTCATTTCGTCAGGAGGTTTTTCATTTATTTAATGAACCTCAATCAAAAATAATTATTAACCTTGCCGGCATTGAATTTATTGACAGCACAGGGTTTGCTACATTGCTCACCTTGCTTAGAGCGGCGAAGAATAACTATAGCATACTTAAATTATGTGGTGCCGAGCCGGAGGTGGAAAAGCTTTTTAATACTCTTCACCTCGACTCGGTTTTTGAGATATATTCTTCCATTGATGAGTGTATCAACTCGTTCAGTTAGCCTGTTTACGATTACTGAAGATCAGTGATCCGTTTTTCACACTTACATATACAATATCGTCGCGGCTAATATTACCTGCAATAATTTCCTTTGAGAGGCGGTTAATAATTTCTCTTTGTATCAGACGTTTAACGGGTCGGGCGCCAAGCTGTGGATCGTAGCCATTGTTAGCAAGCCACTCAACCGCATCGTCACCTACTTCAAGTTTTATACCCTGAGAATTAAGTACATTTTTCAAATTTGAAAGTTGTATTCTCACAATCTCCTGTATCTGTTTAATTGTGAGTGGTTTAAATATAACTATTTCATCAACCCTATTCAGAAATTCGGGACGCATAAATTTCTTAAGAAGGGAGAGAATTTCATTTCTAAGAGCTTCTTCTTCTTTAGAAGGCAATTGGTTATTAAATTGCTCCATTCTCTCTCTGATGATATCGCTACCAAGGTTCGACGTCATGATAATAATTACATTTCTGAAGTTGATAGTTCGGCCTTTGTTGTCGGTAAGTCTTCCTTCATCCAGCACCTGAAGCAGCAGGTTGAAGACGTCGGGGTGTGCTTTTTCTATCTCATCGAGAAGTACGACAGAATAAGGTTTATGGCGTACTGCCTCTGTAAGCTGGCCGCCCTCTTCATATCCTACGTATCCCGGTGGGGCACCGATAAGTCGAGATACGGAGTGTCGCTCCTGGTATTCCGACATATCTATTCTTGTCATAAGGTTCTCATTATTAAAAAGAAATTCTGCAAGGGCGCGTGCAAGTTCAGTTTTTCCGACACCTGTTGTGCCAAGGAATATGAATGAGCCTATGGGTCGCTTCTCATCCTGAAGTCCTGCACGAGAGCGACGCACCGCATCTGCAACAGCCGATATAGCTTCATCCTGGCCTACAACACGTTTATGCAATTCTTCTTCAAGTCGTAAAAGTTTTTCTCTTTCACTTTCGAGCATTCGCGACACAGGTATTCCTGTCCATTTTGAAACAATTTCGGCAATATCTTCAGCTCTCACTTCTTCTCTTATAAGTGATCCTTTCTTCCTTCTTTCTTCAATCTTCGATTTCAATTCGGATAATTCTTTTTCTATCTCCAGCAATTTGCCGTATCTAAGTTCGGCTACTCGTCCATAATCGCCAGCTCTCTGAGCTTGTTCGGCTTCAAGTTTTATTCTTTCGATCTCTTCTTTCTTATCCTGAATTTTTTCAATCAGTTCCTTCTCTGATTTCCATGCAGCCATAAGTTCATTTCGCCGCTCATTAAGTTCGGAAAGCTCGCGTGAAATCTCATCTGCTTTTTTCTTATCCTGGTCTCTTCTCAATGCTTCCCGCTCAATCTCAAGTCGAGCGATAGTTCTCTGAATTTCATCGAGTTCTTCAGGCAATGAATTCATTTGTAATCTGAGCCTCGCTGCAGCTTCGTCTATCAAGTCAATAGCCTTATCAGGAAGAAAACGATCGGTTATATATCTATAAGAAAGGTCAACTGCCGCAATTATTGCTTCATCTCTTATTATTACCTTATGATGGGCTTCATATCTTTCCCTGAGCCCTCTCAAAATTGAAATTGCATCGGCTCTATCGGGTTCATCTACATGTACAACCTGGAATCTTCTTTCAAGTGCTTTATCCTTCTCAAAATATTTCTGATATTCATCTAATGTAGTTGCTCCTATTGCTCTTAGTTCTCCTCGAGCAAGAGCCGGCTTCATGATATTAGCTGCGTCCATTGCGCCTTCCGATTTACCGGCACCAACGAGCGTATGTATTTCATCGATAAACAATATTACTTCTCCGTTTGATGCAATTACCTCATTTATTACCGATTTGAGTCTCTCCTCAAATTCACCCTTATACTTTGCACCTGCAATTAGGGCGCCCATATCAAGCGAGTATATCACTTTTGACTTAAGATCTTCCGGCACGTCGCCTCTGACGATTCGGTGTGCAAGGCCTTCAACTATAGCAGTTTTGCCCACGCCCGGTTCGCCGATAAGAAGAGGATTATTTTTAGATCTTCTCGAAAGAATCTGGAGCACCCTTCTTATTTCTTCATCGCGTCCGATAACAGGATCGAGTTTTCCCGACAGCGCCATCTCATTGAGATTATTGGCATAACGGTTCAATGCGTTAAAGGTGTCGTCAGCAGTCTGGCTCTGTATTGTAGCCCCCTTCCTCAAATCGTTTATAGCTGTCATGAGTCCTTTCATATCCATACCAGCATCCTTCAGTAACCTTGATACCTGGTCGTCCGACTCAAGAATAGCTATAATGATGTGCTCTACAGAAACGAACTGGTCTTTCATTTTTGTCGCATGTGCCGACGCTCTTCGTAAAATTTCAGAAGCCTTCGAGGATAAATACGATTCACCTCCAGTCACTTTTGGAAACGATTCTATGATACGATCCAGAGCACGGCTAAATGCTCGTAAATCAACGCCAGTCTTACCGAAAATAAACTCAACTATATTCTCGGCCTCCGAAAGTATACCTTTCATTATATGTGCACATTCTACGGCCTGGTGATTCATCGATTCGGCAATATTAAATGCCTTCATCACCGATTCCTGTGCTTTTATTGTAAAATTATTCAGATTCATAACATTATAAAATAAATTATACAATTTCCATGTAATGGCAAAATTCCTGCCATTAAAATTTAAAATTAAGATTTATAACCTTTTGTCAGAAATCGCTAAAATTATCCGTCATTATGACATAAAATAAAGTTAAAGCTTTGAAATTATTGATTTTTTAAAGAAAATAGCAACAGTTTGAATTTATTTTCGTTAAATTATATATTAGGATTATTTAACTCAAATTATTAATTTCAGCCGTCTTTTATCTGACAGATAACCGCAATGAGTGAAAAGATTTTAAAAGCCCTGATGCAATTATTTGCTATAATAGCCAGGCCTGAAAGTAATGACAGTGACAGGAGGGGCGTAGTTGAAGCTTTTTTAAAGAGGCAGTTAAATCAGGAACTGGTTAAAACGTATCTCGGTTTTTTTGATGAATACTATCAGGAAGCACAGGAAAAACAGAAAAAGAGTACCCAGAACAGACGTACGGCTGCAATTGCTGTTAGGGTTCTTAGAATATGTAATGATATAAATGACCAGCTTACACAGGATCAAAAGATTATTGTTCTTGTTCAGCTTCTCGAATTTTGTAAATCGGAAGGGACCGAAGTAAGCCAGCTTGAACTTGAGTTCATCCAGTCGGTAGCAGAATCATTCAAAGTTGAATCAGACGAATATAATTTTATAAAAGAGTTTGTCCTGAACTCTTTCGAAAATATTCCTGATTATGAGGGAATACTTGTCATTGATAACAAGGAAGAAGATTCGGCAAAAGAATACAAACATCTTTTCAACCGTGATGTAAAGGGACAAATATGGGTGCTTTATGTGCATTCGGCAAAGATGTATTTTGTAAGATTTACCAATATGGGTGAGCTTTATATGAACGGACAACTTTTACAGGAAGATAAAGTATATCCGTTCAACCCTGGCTCATCGCTAAGAAATCCTAAATCCTCTCCGATTTATTACAGTGACGTTATCAGACAGTTTTTTAGCGAAGAATTCCATGCGTCACGTGTGGTTTATAAAGTTTCAAACCTTGAGTATAGATTCAGAAGTGGAAAAATTGGAATTCATCCTATGAGTTTCGAAGAGGAGTCGGGAAGAATGGTCGGCATAATGGGTGCAAGTGGTGCAGGAAAATCAACTCTGTTAAGCATTCTTAATGGTCTTAATCCCCCATATTCAGGTGAAGTAACTATAAATGGGATAAGTATTCATAGTGGAAGTGAAAAAATAAAGGGTCTTATCGGATATGTATCACAAGACGATCTTCTTATTGAGGAACTTACAGTTTTTGAAAACCTTTATTACAATGCAAAACTATGCTTTGATAATTTTTCCGACGAAGAAATAAGAGCAAAAGTTGACAATACTTTGCGTAATCTTGGATTGTACGAGATACGGGACATGAGGGTCGGAAGTCCGCTCAACAAAAATATAAGCGGCGGGCAAAGAAAACGGCTCAATATATCCTTGGAATTGATACGGGAACCGGCGATTATGTTCCTTGATGAACCTACATCCGGACTTTCTTCAAGAGATTCAGAGAACATACTTGACCTTTTGAAAGAACTTGCCCTCAAGGGGAAACTTCTCTTTATTGTTATCCACCAGCCTTCGTCTGATATATTTAAGATGTTCGATCGTCTCCTTTTACTTGATATAGGAGGATATCTCATATACAACGGCAACCCTGTCGATTCCATAATTTACTTCAAAAAGCTGATCCATCATGCCAATTATAACGAAAGTGAATGTCATGTATGCGGAAATGTCAACCCTGAACAAATATTCAATATCGTAGAAGCAAGAGTTCTTGATGAATATGGTAAACCAACGGATACGAGAAAGATATCTCCGGCTGAATGGAACGAATTCTATAAAAGAGAAATCGAAGGTAAGGAAAAGCCTATCGAAGAGGGCCATGGCATTCCTGAAATAAATTTCAGGCCACCGAACAAGGTGAAGCAGTTTATGGTATTCTCAAAACGGGATATCCTATCAAAAACGGCAGATACTCAGTACCTTATAATAACACTACTTGAAGCTCCCGTGCTTGCGTTACTGCTTGCCTTTCTGATAAAATATTTTGATGCAAGTGTAACTGATGCAAAATATGTCTTTTTCGATAATGAAAACGTGCCCGTATATATTTTCATGTCTGTTATAGTTTCTATTTTCATGGGTCTTACAGTGAGTGCTGAAGAAATAATAAAAGACCGTAAAATCCTGAAACGCGAAGCTTTTCTAAACCTGAGCTGGAATAGTTACCTGATGTCGAAAGTTGGAGTACAATTTCTGATTTCAGCCATACAGGCTCTCTCTTTCGTAATTGTCGGTAACACTATAATGGAAATAAAAGGATTATGGTTCCAGTACTGGCTCGTTCTTTTCTCCTGCTGGGCATCGGCTAATATGTTAGGATTATTGATCTCCGACAGTTTCAAAACAGTGGTGACTATCTATATTCTTATACCTTTCCTTGTAATACCACAAATAATATTAAGCGGCGTTCTGGTGAAATACGAAAAACTGAACCCAAAGCTTTCTTCTCCTGTTTCTATTCCTTTTTACGGTGAACTGATTACAGCACGTTGGGGTTATGAAGCTCTTTCAGTTGAACAATACATCAATAACAAGTATGAAAAGAAATTCTATGTATACGACCAGATAATGAGCAATTCCAATTTCATGAAACAATACTGGAATGAAAAGATAAATGAAACTCTTACAACTCTCGAGACTGATTTGACGGAAGGCATAAAGGATAAAAGATATTATGACTGTCTTGATTTATTAAATTATGAAATCAATAAACAATTAAGGAATCTCCCTGATATTGGATTCCAGTATGCCGATTATCTTACTCCCGAAAGATTCAATATGGAAATGCTTCGTGAAACAAAAAAATACATTGATTTAACGCGTCAGTATTATGTTGATTTATGGAACAGGGCCTACATGATGAAAGATAATCTGGTAATGCAGGAGCAGGCAAAAGACAAACGAGGATTTATTGATTTGAAAAACAAATATTTTAACGACAAGCTCGACGAATTTGTTAAAAACAGGAATGAATTGAAGAAAGTTATAGTATATAAAAACAGAATTTACCAGAAAATTGATCCTATCTTTTTGGAGCCAGAGAATAAATTTATCAAAGCACATTTTTATGCACCTGTAAAAAATATTTACGGACAGCCTGTAAAGACGCTTGTAGTAAATGTAATAGTTATCTGGTTTATGACTGCATTATTGTATGTGGCCCTTTATTTCAGACTTTTAAAGAAATTGCTTGACTCCGGTCAGATCATTATGGGTAAAGAAGGAAAATCGGGAGAATAAAAATAGAAAGAGAGATTTCGTAAGAAATCTCTCTTTCTGACCGATCTATTGATTATTAAATTAAGTCTAATCTGAGATTTCAATCATCTTGAAAGGAACCCTGATGATAGACTCATAGTCTTCACCCGCTTCAAGCATATCCTCATCATCTTCTTCATAATACCAGTTTATTTGTACTTCATTTTTGGCTTTATGTATCGCTTCAAATTTCTTGAATACGTCAAGAATACATTTTGAAGAACTTGTATTGAAATATTCAAGTTTAATGTTTACTTCGGTTTTACTCAGCGGACTTTCTTTATACTTATCGAGCCAGTCAACAATAGGTTTATAAAATTCCACAGAATTTTCTGGTATAGATCTGCCTTTTATTTCAAAAACTCCTGTATCTGGATCAAACCTTACGCTTGGTGTTTTTGCTGTTCCTTCAATAATGATCGGTTCCATACTACTAAAATTAAAAAATTATTTTTCAAAATTATTTACAAGTATATTAAGATAAAAGAAAGAATGGTCATTATCATAATCAATAAATTTATATTCGAATTTATTACCGGTTTTTCTAGCAATATCAACTAACCCAAGTCCTCCTCCTCCCTTATTAGTTATACGCTGATGATTAAGAATGAACTTATAAAGTTCTTTAATCTCATCCTGGCTTGACTTGTTAAGACGTTTTATTTTTTCTTCAAGTTTCTCAATATTTTCTTTCTTTATAAAATTCCCTGTAATAATTCTATAACCTCCGTCAATTTTTCGGATTATCAAAAGTCCAAATTTTTCAGCCGACTGATCTTCAAAATCAGGTGGAACTTTATCAACATGATGATAAAGATTTTGGAGGCTTTCAACAAGTACATTATATACTTTTTTACGCAGTCTCACCTGTTCATTCATTTGAATAAGCTTATTCTCAACAGTATCGAGTATACCATTGATAACATCAGAGTCGATATTACCTTTATAATAAAGGACAACGTCGCCGTTCTGCTGCTCTAAAAGGTAATTTTCTATATTAAAACTCATTTAAGCTTATTTGAAAAGATGAGTTTTTTACATAATAACAAAATAATAACAGCTCAAAGTAACTAATATTTCCTTATCTCATTTGCCTAACATGCAAATAATTTGACGAAAATATAAAAAATGTACTTTAACCTTCGATTTTTAAAAGACAATTTTTTGTTTTTTTCTTCTTCTTTTCTTAAAGAACCAAGTTTTCTATATTGTATGTTATTATTTTTACCGTAATGAATTAAAAGATAGATTTTTTTAATACTTAGTCATCAGTATCCGAGTATTTTTCTATATTCATTTGGGTCATAAAAAAGATTTAAAATTCTGTTTATTTCGTTGTCATTTTCGTTAATAATCATGAAATAGCCATTTGATTGCCAAAAAGTATTTGCAACCAGGGCTTTCAAAATTTTCTGAATCTCTTTTTTAGAGATATTAAACTGGTAATCATTATATTTAATACCTGCATCATTACCCATTTTTATGAACCATGCAATATCCTCATTTGAAAATTCGAATCTATTTCTGAAATCTTCAATGCCTTTATATTCCGATAATATTTTATTACGATTTTTATCGGTGTATTCAAGAATAAACGAATTGAATATTTCTTTACTGCGAAGATCTATGTAATAATCAGTTACCCATGATGTATCGGCCGAAATAAACACATCGGGCATTATTCCTCCTCCGCCATACACTGTTCTTTTATTTACGAGGGTATAACACTTTAAAGAGTCTGGTAGTTTAATATTATCAGCATTAAATCTTTCGCCGTTTTTAAATCTTTTCAGGTAATTTTCGATATATTTTGCATATCCTTCTCCATAAGGGCTTTGTATCGAGCGTCCGGTTGGGGTATAATATCTTGCAATAGTAAGTCGTATTTGTGAACCGTCGTTAAGCGGAAAACTACTTTGCACAAGGCCTTTACCGAAGGTTCTTCTGCCTGCAATAATTCCGCGATCCCAATCCTGAATTGCACCAGCAAATATTTCGCTAGCCGATGCAGAAGTTTCATCAGTAAGTACAACGAGATTTGTTTTCGTTAGCAAGCCTTTGCCATTCGACTTAAAATCCTCTCGCGGTGTTTTTCTGCCTTCCATGTAAACAACAAGTTTTTCTCCTTCAAGAAACTGATTTGCAAGTGCTACCGCGGCAATCATATACCCTCCAGGGTTGCCTCTAAGATCAATTATTACATTCTTCAGGGTTTTCGTTTTCAGTGAATCGAGTGCATCCAGAAATTCCCTTTCAGTTGTTGCAGAAAATTTGTTAAATTTAAAATAGGCTGTTTCAGTGTTAAGCATATACGCCGCATCCATACTATTAATAGGTATTTTATCGCGAGTTATTGTGAAGTCATATATGCCTTTTGTGCCTGGCCGGAAAACCGTGACATTTACTTTTGTTCCTTTCGGACCCATAAGCCTATTTTTTACACCGGTTGTAGAAATTCCTATTCCTGTAACATTCTCGCCATTTATTTTTACAATTCTGTCTCCAGCCTTTAGTCCGACTCGCTCCGAAGGACTGTTTTTTATAGGTTCAATAACAATTACAGTATCGTGGAGAATATTGAATTGTATTCCTATTCCCTCGAAATTTCCTATAAGCTGTTCATTCATCTCCTTTACATCTTTTGCCGAAATATAGGTTGAATGAGGGTCAAGTGAACGGAGTAAATCAACAATTACTTTCTCGGTAAGTGAATTAAGGTTTACTGTATCAACATAAAACGCATCTATAAGGCCTAAGGTTCTTGCGATTTTTAGAGTATTCTCGTTCAGAATTTGTGCATTAATATCGAGGTAAAAACTTGAAAGAATCAATACTCCTGATATGAGATATTTCAGCTTTTTCATTTTTATTATAACTGTTTGTCCGAAAAATTTATCTATTATTTTATCTTTAATTCAATATTGAAAATCATTTTCTTTCAAGCAAAACTCATTTCATTCATCTAACGTATTCTGCAATCAATAAGCCGTATATATGTGAATCGAAATAAATTATTAAAGTTCTTAATTGTTAATATAGAGTTTTAATTTATGTTGTAAATATAACCAAGTTTCAAATGTTTTTATTATTATCAATTATCTTGTATGTTTTACCGTCTTCAGCGGGGTATGTTGACGGGAATATTTCTCTTGCCTGTTCGACGAGAATTTCAGGATTTTTATATCTCGATGAAAAATGCCCTATTATCAGAGTACCGGCGCCAGCTTCAGAAGCCACTCTTGCAGCATCGGCGGCTGTTGAGTGTCCTGTTAATTCGGCGAGGTCGCGCAGGTCATTACCAAAAGTAGCCTCATGATAAATAAGGTCGGTACCTTTCACATAAGAAGAAAGTTGTTGAAAATAACTTGTATCGCTACAATAGGCATAAGATAGAGGTTTTGGAGGAGAAATTGTAATTTCTTCATTTTTAATAATTATGCCATCTTCCCTTATCAGATCTTCGCCTTTTTTTATTGCATTCATTTTTGCAATCGGTATATTATAAACTTCTATCTTCTCTTTGCGGATTTTTCTGTCCGCTTTTTTTTCGCTGAATAAAAAACCAAAAGCTGGTATTCTGTGTCTGAGGGGAAAAGCAGTAACAGTTAAATATTTGTCATCCAGAATAACAAAAGGATCTTTGCAATTAAGCTCGGTGAAAATTACTTCAAATCCAAGTTTTATATCAAAATCTTCCAGATACGATTTCAATATTTTATTAAAATTAGCCGGAGCATAAATATTTAGAGGCTGACCTCTGCCCATCAGGTTGAAAGATGAGAGTAGTCCGAATAATCCGAAAATATGATCACCATGTAAATGGCTAATAAAAATATGGTTGATTTTACTGAACCGTATTTTGCATTTTCTCATTTGCATCTGGGTTCCCTCACCGCAGTCTATTAAATACAACCGCTCATGTGCACAAAGCACATGAGCGGAAGGATTTCTTTCAGAAGTCGGTAATGCAGAACTACTACCCAGTATGGTAAGTTTCATTTTGTTTTACAGAACCGACCGTCTATGATATCATCTTTTCAGCCTCTTCAACGGTGTCCGTTATGTTAAGTACCGTATCGAGCTGCGAAATAGTAATAAGCCGTTCGACGGCTTCATTAAGTCCGCAGAGAACAAAAGTACCACCCGCATTTTTACATAACCTGTTAGCTACAAGGATGGCGCTAAGACCTGAAGAATCACAGTATTGACACTTCTCGAGATTAAGGATGATATTCTTTTCACCCTTTCCCGAAACAAGTACAAGTTCAGATTTCAGCGAAGGAGCTATATGAGTATCAAGCTTCTCAGTCTGAATCTTAATCAATGTACTGTTGGTACGGTTTTCAACATTGAAATCCATAAGAAAGATTTTAAAGCTTAAATTTAAGCTTTTTTTCTGTTTTTCGGAAGTTTTTTCTGTGTTTCTTCTAATTCTTCTTTAATAGATGCAAGATCAGTTATATCACCAAGTGTTGTTTTTTCAATAGATGATTTCGAATTCTTTGCAGATTTCTTTTTTGTTTCTGATTTCGGCTTTTTCTCCGTTGTTTCTACTTCATTCTTTTCATCTTCATATATCTTGCTATGAGAAACAATAATTTTTTTAGCCGATTTATTAAACTCTACAACTTTGAACATAAGCTTTTCATCAACTTTTGCCATTGTGCCATCAGCCTTTATAAGTTGTTTTGGAGCTGCAAACCCTTCGATTCCGTATGGAAGAGCAATAATGGCACCTTTATCGAACAATTCAACTATTGTACCTTCATGAATTGAATCAACGTTAAATATTGTTTCAAATACGTCCCATGGATTTTCTTCAAGTTGTTTATGTCCGAGACTTAAACGGCGGTTTTCCTTATCAATTTCTAACACAACTACTTCAATTTCAGCATCAATAGAAGTAAATTCAGCAGGATGTTTTATCTTCTTTGTCCATGAAAGATCTGAAATATGGATAAGGCCGTCAACACCTTCTTCTATTTCAACAAATACCCCGAAACTTGTAAAATTCCTGACCCGTGCTTTATGTCTTGTACCCACGGCATATTTTTCCTCAATATTCTGCCATGGATCGGGCTTAAGTTGTTTCATTCCCAGCGACATCTTTCTTTCTTCGCGGTCGAGTGTCAGAATAACGGCTTCGATCTCGTCGCCCACTTTAAGAAATTCCTGTGCACTCCTTAGATGTTGTGACCACGACATTTCCGACACATGGATAAGGCCTTCAACTCCGGAAGCTATTTCCACAAAAGCACCATAATCAGCTAAAACCACAACCTTACCTTTAACTATATCACCTACCTTCAGATTCGGATCAAGCGAATCCCACGGATGCGGAGTAAGTTGTTTGAGACCAAGAGCAATACGCTTCTTCTCATCATCAAAATCGAGAATAACGACATTAAGTTTCTGGTCAAGCTGAACGATTTCTTCAGGATGATTCACTCTCCCCCATGAAAGATCGGTGATATGAATAAGTCCGTCAACACCGCCGAGATCAATAAAAACACCATAAGAAGTTATATTCTTCACTACACCTTCGAGAACCTGGCCTTTTTCGAGCTTTGCAATAATCTCCTTCTTCTGCTGTTCAAGCTCAGCCTCGATAAGTGCTTTATGCGACACAACAACATTTTTAAACTCCTGATTTATCTTAACAACTTTAAATTCCATCGTCTTGCCTACAAACACATCATAATCGCGTATAGGCTTGACATCTATTTGTGAACCGGGCAGAAATGCTTCTATGCCAAAGACATCCACAATCATTCCACCTTTTGTCCGGCACTTTATATATCCTGTGATGATTTCATCATTTTCAAGAGCCGCATTGATTCTTTCCCATGAATTGAGAGCTCTTGCTTTTTTGTGAGAAAGCACAAGCTGACCTTTCTTGTCTTCCTGACTTTCAACATATACCTCAACAGTGTCACCTACCTTGAGATTTGGATTGTACCTGAATTCATTAAGGCTTACAATACCTTCTGACTTGTAACCTATATTTATAACAACCTCACGGTTCGTCATTTGAATTACGGTGCCCTTTACAACTTGATCAATCGATATTGTTGATAGAGTTTTATCATACATGGCCTCGTATTCAGCATATTTGGGTGAAGTGCGATTTTCTTTCGCTTCAAATTCTTCCCAGTTAAAATTATCAACAGAGGCCTTTTCATCATGAACCGCCATTTTATGCGATTCAGATTCAGGAATCGTGTCAATTGCAACACGTTCTTCAAATTCAGTTTTGACTTCCTTTTGTGCATCCTCTTTCTCCACAGCTATTTTTGCCTCTGGAGATTCACTTTCTGACCTTTCAGAATTCTCAATTCCTTCCAGATCACTTGATTTTTCTTCGCTTTGAATCATAAAATAATTTTAATAAACTAACATTTAATAAATTAGACAATATATTAATTAAAACAGGTGTGCAAAGATAATTGAATTTTTCTATACGATGTTAATTCTTATATGTAATTTATTTTATTTGTAATAGTGCCGGTTTTTTTGATATAATTTAGTTTATCATATTCAATTTTCGTTATCCATTTGATATGTTATCTTTGCAAAACATTTAAGTATTATACCTGAATCTATTGTATGAAAATTTCAATTATTGGAACAGGTTATGTAGGACTGGTCACCGGAACATGTTTTGCAGAAACCGGATTGACTGTTTCCTGTACCGACATCGACAAGGAAAAAATCAAAAGTCTGAGCAATGGGCGTTCACCTATATATGAACCAGGCCTCGAGGCCATGATGAAAAGAAATATAGAAAAAGGACGTCTTAGTTTTACTAACAATATCAAAGAAAGTATTGAAGGAGCCGAAGCAATTTTTATTGCCGTAGGCACACCTCCCGGGGAAGATGGGAGCGCCGACCTCAGCCATGTCCTTGAAGTTGCATCTGAAATTGGAAAAGTAATAACATCTTATGTGATAATTGTAATAAAAAGTACTGTTCCTGTAGGTACTTCGGAAAAAGTGAGAAAAGTTATTGAAAAAGAACTCCGAAACCGTGATGTTACTATACCCTTCGACATGGCATCAAATCCTGAATTTCTGAAAGAAGGTTCTGCTGTAGAGGATTTTCTTAAACCGGAAAGAATTATAATCGGGACTTCAAACGAAAAAGCCGCTGAGATAATGAGCAGGCTATACAAACCTTTTGTACTTAATAATCATCCAATCTATTTTATGGATATCGCTTCTGCAGAACTCACCAAATACGCGGCTAATGCAATGCTTGCAACACGAATAAGCTTTATTAACGAAATAGCAAACCTGTGCGAACTTCTTGGCGCTGATATAAATCAGGTAAGAAAAGGAATAGGAAGCGACTCGAGAATCGGTAGTAAATTTCTTTATCCAGGTCCTGGTTATGGCGGCTCATGTTTCCCAAAAGATGTTAAAGCCCTTTTGCTTACGGCACAGGAACATGGTTATGATATGAAAGTAATCAATGCCGTGGAAGAGGCTAATAATTATCAAAAAAATGTTATCTTTAATAAAATAATGAAATATTTCAATAATAACTTGAAAAACAAAAAAATAACAATATGGGGGCTTTCATTTAAACCTCATACCGACGACATTCGGGAATCATCTGCAATTCACCTGATAAAAAAACTACTTGATGAAAAAGCTGCTATTAGCGTTTATGACCCTGCTGCAATGAAGGAAACAGAAAAATTGTTCGAAAACAAAATTGTTTATGCACCCGACCAATATACCGCACTTGAATCGGCCGATGCACTTGCATTATTAACTGAATGGCCTGAATTCAGAATCCCAGACCTTAAAAAAATGTCGCAAATAATGAAAAACAAAGTCATATTCGACGCAAGAAATATTTATGAGCCTGCACAAATACGAGAAGCAGGATTCGAATATTACGGTATCGGAAGAAGTTAAAGGAATTGATGATTTATGATGTACAATGGGAAATTAAGGTGTAATATTCGGTTGCATAAGAACAGTAAAAATATTTAAAAAAATAATTAATGAAAGGAATCATTCTTGCAGGAGGATCGGGTACAAGGCTATATCCGATAACTAATGCTATAAGCAAGCAGATTCTGCCAGTTTATGACAAACCGATGATTTATTATCCGTTGTCAGTTCTTATGCTTGCCGGAATAAAAAATATCCTTATAATTTCCACGCCACGCGATCTTCCTTTATTCATCAACCTTCTCGGCGACGGCTCTTCGCTCGGAATGAAATTTTCATACGCTGAGCAACCTTACCCCGGAGGACTTGCTCAGGCCTTTATTATAGGTGAGAAATTTATAGCTGACAATACAGTTTGTATGATACTGGGCGATAATATCTTCTATGGACATGGGTTTGGAGACGTTCTTCTGGAAACTGCACAGTTAAAAAAAGGAGCGTGCATCTTCGGTTATTATGTAACTGACCCTCAAAGATATGGAGTGGTAGAATTCAACAACCGGAAAGAACCTGTTAGCATCGAAGAAAAACCTATAAATCCAAAATCAAACTATGCAGTTACCGGACTTTACTTTTATGATAACACTGTGGTAGCAAAGGCTAAAACACTGAAACCTTCTGAACGTGGCGAACTTGAAATAACTGACCTTAACAGATTATACCTTGAAGAAAAAACACTTACGGTAAAACTGATGGGTAGAGGTATGGCATGGCTCGATACCGGAACATGCGAAAGCTTACTTCAGGCATCAAATTTTATCGCCACTCTTGAACAACGTCAGGGCCTAAAAGCTTCATGTATTGAAGAAATTGCATATAAAAGAGGATTTATCTCTAAGGAACAACTTATTAAACTGGCCGAGCCATGCAGAAACAGCCAGTATGGTAAATACCTCCTTAGAATAGCAGATGAAGAAATAAAGCCGTAAATGATAAAATAGTAACTTCAAATGAAATTCAAAGAAACAAGTTTTACCGGATTATATTTAATCGAACCTGACATTTTCAGGGATGTACGTGGTTATTTCATGGAAACTTTTAACCAGGAGACATTCAAAAAAGCAGGTATACCATTCACTCCAGTTCAGGATAATGAGTCAATGTCGGTAAAAGGAGTAATAAGAGGACTACACTACCAGCTTCGCCCTTTTGAACAGGCTAAACTTGTAAGAGTTGCCCATGGCAAAATATTTGACGTGGCTCTCGACCTCCGTAAAAATTCGAAAACGTATGGTAAATGGTACGGCATTGAAATTGATTCTGAGTCAAAAAAACAACTTTTCATTCCGCGTGGTTTTGCACATGGTTTTTCTGTATTGAGCGAAACAGCAGTTGTTCAATATAAATGCGACAATTTTTACAGACCATCATCTGAACGTGGAATTCTTGTAACCGACACTGTCCTCGGAATTGACTGGAAAATAAATCCTGCTGAAGCAATCATAAGCGAAAAGGATAACAAAAACCCGCACTTTAAAGATGCGGAAAATAACTTCTGATTTTAAAAATGCCTTTAATACTTATTACCGGAGCAAATGGCCAACTGGGAATGGAATTAAAAAAAATTTCAGTAAATTACCCTGAATACCGTTTCATATTCACCGACTTCGAAACACTTAACATAACTGATGCTGAAATAACAAAGAAATTCATTACTGAAATCAAACCCGACTGGATAGTTAACTGTGCTGCTTATAACCTTGTTGACAAAGCGGAGGAAAAACCTGATGAGGCTTTTAAGGTAAACAGCGAAGGCGTTATGAACATAGTTAATGCCATAAAGAATTCACCATGCAGGTTTATCCATTTCTCAACCGATTATGTTTTTGATGGAAAATCCAATCGGCCATATATCGAAACCGATATTCCCAATCCGCTTTCGAAATATGGAGCTTCGAAACTCGAAGGGGAAAGAAACGCTCTGAAAAATCGTCATTCGATGGTTATTAGAACTTCATGGCTCTACTCTGCTTTCGGGAATAATTTTGTAAAGACAATAATTAAAAAAGCAAAAGAAAATGCATCGCTGAAGGTAGTAAATGACCAGACAGGTACACCAACATGGGCAGCTGACCTTGCTAATGCGGTCATAAAAATTATACACGACATAACCAGAAATAACACTACTTTCACCGGAGGGATTTATCATTATTCGAATGAAGGAGAATGTACATGGTTTAATTTCGCAAAAACGATACTTAATTTTGTAGAAATAAACTGCAATGTTGAACCGGTAAGTTCGGACAACTATCCTACTATTGCCTTAAGACCCCATTATTCGGTGCTTTCAAAGAAGAAAATTATAGATACATATAAAATAAGAATTCCTAAATGGGATATTAGCTTAAAAAAATGTATTGACCAGATGAAAAAAGAAAATATAATTTAAAATCAAATATATGCTCGATATTGAAGAAATAAGAAAAAGAGCCCGGGTATGGCTGGGTGAAGAATTCAACGAGGAAACTCGCCGTGAGGTAAAAGCAATGCTCGAAGGTGATGAAGCAACACTTATCGATGCCTTTTATAAAGACCTTGAGTTCGGCACTGGCGGACTCAGAGGAATTATGGGTGCCGGAACAAATAGAATGAATATCTATACTATCGGCATGGCAACTCAGGGACTGGCTAATTATCTTTTAAAGAATTTTGGTGAAACAACTATAAAAGTGGCGATAGCTCACGACTGCAGAAACAACAGTCGTTATTTTGCCGAAACGGCCGCAGATATTTTCTCAGCTAATGGATTTGAAGTACTGCTTTTTGATTCGCTTCGTCCAACTCCTGAACTTTCATTCGCTATAAGACATTATAAATGCCATAGCGGTGTTGTGGTAACAGCATCACATAATCCTCCGGAATATAACGGATATAAGGCTTACTGGAACGATGGCGGACAGGTAGTTCCGCCTCATGACGAAGGAATAATAAATGAAGTAAGAAAAATAAAATCAGTGAAAGAAATTAAATTCGGAGGCGATAAATCAAGAATAAAGATTCTTGGCAAAGAAACAGATGATCTGTTTTTGAAAGAAGTTTTAAAGATCAGACTTAATCCTGATGCTATTGAAAAACAAAAGGATATGGGCATAGTTTATACTCCAATCCACGGTACCGGTGGCAAACTTATCCCTTCAGCTCTCAAACTGTTCGGATTTCGAAACATCATAAATGTTCCTGAACAGGATATTACCGACGGCAACTTTCCAACAGTGAAATCGCCAAACCCTGAAGAAGCAGAGGCTTTGAAAATGGCAATTGAGACTGCTGAGAAAAATAGCGCCGACCTTGTTATGGCAACCGACCCTGACGCCGACAGGCTGGGAATAGCAGTGAGAACACCTGACAGTTCTTTTGTATTGTTCAATGGAAACCAGACAGGCGCTTTACTTATGTATTATACCCTTTCACAATATAAAGAAAAAAAACTTTATAAAGGCAATGAATATGTTATTAAAACAATCGTGACATCCGACCTGCTCGACCGTATTGCGGAGGACCATAACGTAGAATGCTATAATGTTCTTACTGGCTTTAAATACTTTGCTGAGCTTATACGCAAACTTGAAGGAAAGAAAAAATTTATAGGTGGAGGCGAGGAGAGTTACGGCTATCTGCCTGCCGACTATGTAAGGGATAAAGATGCCGTGGGGTCATGTGCGCTTGTTGCCGAAACGGCAGCATGGGCAAAAACAAAGGGCATGTCGCTGCACGATTTATTAATCAAGATATATCTTAAATATGGACTTTACAGGGAAAAACTCGTCAATATAGTGAGGAAAGGTGTGGAAGGCGCCAATGAAATCAATGCCATGATGAAAGAATACAGAGATAACCCGCCCACAGAAATAAATAAAAGCCGGGTGATTAGAATAGATGACTACGAAAAACTCATATCATTCGACACAATACACGGAACGCAGGATAAATTGAAGCTGATAAAATCGGATGTACTTCAGTTTTTCCTTGAAGACGGCTCGAAAATCTCTATCAGGCCTTCCGGCACAGAACCTAAAATCAAATTCTATTTCTCAGTAAATACAAAACTCGAATCAGAATCGAAATACAAAGAAACCGTAAAACTCCTCGACGAAAGGATAGAAAGTATTATTAAAGATTTGAAACTGAAATAATCAACTATTCACCTATAATTTTGACCAATACACGTTTACGACGCTTACCGTCGAACTCGCCATAAAATATCTGTTCCCACGGTCCAAAGTCGAGCCGCCCGTCTGTTACGGCCACAACAACCTCACGCCCCATAACAGTTCTTTTTAAGTGCGCATCCGCATTGTCTTCATAACCATTATGCTGATATTGTGAATAAGGCTTTTCGGGTGCAAGCTTTTCGAGCCATACCTCAAAATCGTGATGCAGCCCCGACTCATCATCGTTGATAAATACACTTGCTGTAATATGCATTGCATTTACAAGAACCAGACCTTCCTTAATACCTGATTCTTCCAGACACTGCTCAACTTTATCGGTAATATTAACAAATGCTCTGCGTGTTGGAATCTCAAACCAGAGCTCCTTGCGATATGATTTCATAAATTACTATTTGAGAATATACTACTCTTTAATAAATGATTTTGATGCTTTTATAAGTTGCTCCGAATAATTATAAATATCCATCCACTTTATTCAATAGAAACCTTATTTCATTTTTATTCTCATCCTTAAAAGTTATATACTTCTATAAATCTGTCAAATAGATAATACATTTTTGTAGACTCCTCTTTAAGAGTATATTCCTTGATCTTGATGATTTTATCGGCAATTTTTTTAATTGATCTTTTAAATCCATATCAATAAATAATAGTCAAATATTGCTATATAATAAGCAACCAAATTAATAAATTTTAGGGGAAATTTGAAATTTTTCACTAAGTTATTCATTAAAAAACTCTTCAGGGAAATTTACCAGATAAACCCTGTCGGTTGACCTTGTAAGTGCCGTATATAGCCAGCGCAGATAATCTATCGAAGCATCGGCTCTGTTGAATAATCCCTGATCTATGAACACCCTCTCCCATTGTCCACCCTGCGCCTTATGGCAGGTTACGGCGTATGCAAACTTAATCTGCAGGGCATTGAAATACGGGTCTTCACGAATCATATCGTACTGTTTTTTCTTAATTTTTATATGAGCATAATTCTGTTGTAACGCTTTGAAAAGCTCTGAGTTCTTATCAGCAGGAAGTGCCGGATAATCGAGATGCAGTACATCGAGCATCACCTTGGTCTCGATCTCGGTGCCGTAATCCGGAAAACGCAGTGACATCTCTGCAAATCTGAAGCCATATCTCTCCTCATAATTTCTCACTCTTAGAACTTCCGCAATATCTCCGTTTGCTATGAATCTGTAAGGATCTTCCTCATCAGCAAGTGAATAATTATTCTTCACCACCATAACTATATCTCCGGGCTCGATCTCCTCTTCACGAAAAAATATCCGGTTCCGGATTCCACTGTTGTAAATGTTTGCCTGTTTATTCGAATAAACCACGATTATCGTTCCTCCTAAACCGCATTTCTCATAGGCTGCCGACACTTCTTCTAAAAAATCGTTGCCTGAAAGTCGTATAATATCCCTGAAATTATGACAATCTATCGAAGGTCTGGAAAGATCGCCTGCCGTAATTTGTTCTCTTATCCTTGTGGCGTTAACAAGAATACCCGATGTAAGACTTTGTCTCAGAACCTGTTTCAGTTCTGCCGACTCGACTTTAAAGCCGAACTCTTCGATTATGGCATTATCGAGTGCCGGACTTACGACTGAACCTACCGGTGGAAGCTGAGCCGTGTCTCCTACCAGCATAAGCCTGCAATCCTCTCCCGTATAGACATATTCAATAAGGTCTTCCAGTAGTTTGCCGCTCCCGAATATTGATAGTTCCTTGCTTTTGTTCGAAACCATCGAGGCTTCATCCACAATAAAAACAGTGTTCTTATGAAGATTCCTGTCGAGTTCAAACTTGCCTGTACCATCTTTTAACGATTTCTGACGGTAAATCTTTTTGTGTATGGTATAAGCCTGTCTGCCCGTGAAGGACGACAGAACCTTTGCCGCCCTGCCTGTGGGAGCAAGAAGAACTGAGCGCATCCTCAAAAGATCGAGAGTCTTTACCACTGCACTTATAAGTGTGGTCTTGCCCGTACCTGCATAACCAGTGAGAAGAAAAACTGCATTCTCATCCTTATTTATCAAAAATGAAGCTATCTTTTTCAACGCTATCGCCTGGTCGTCGGTAGGAACATTATCGAGGAATTTTATCAAATGATTATATATCAGTGTATCACGCATCAGGCAGACCGAATTGAATCATAGATGTAAACTTAATGAATCTTTGAATTATATTTGTAAAAACAGATAGTTCTGTGACTCTTTGTGAATTTTTTAGGTCAGTATGTGTAATAGTTTTTATTTCATAGAGGTTGATAGAGGAGGCACAAAGACTTACAGAGAAAATTAAATTTCTCATCAGCAAATGCCGTTTCTGGAACTTTTTGACGAGACACTCGATATTAACCGTACAGGAGAATATATCCTGACGCTTCAGTCCGGGTTTGATGATATTTCCTTTTGCATACTCGATGCTATAAGAAACAAATATATAATGGTCAGGTCCTATACTCCTGATGAGAACAGCAGGTATAACTTCGAGGACATTTCAGAAATAATTGCTGGAGATGATTTCCTGTCGAAGAAATACAAAAATATCAACCTGATAATGCCATCTCCTGAATTTACTCTCGTACCTTCTTCACTGTATGAACCGGCCAGAAAAGATGAATATTTCGAATTCAATCATGGCAAAAAGGAAAACAGAACAGTTTTAAGCAACAAAATTCCTGAAATTGATTCATTTCTGTTATTTGGAGTATCTACACCTTTATTTGATACTATAAGAAATTTCTTTCCGAACCCTACACCCTTTCATCATCTGAAACCACTTTTTACCCACATGACACATGTAATGAAATCTCATAATGGCAATTATATACATCTTCATGTGGAAAATGATTTTTTTAACCTGACGGTTTTCATCGGCTTTTCGCTTTATTATTCAAATGCCTTCACGTACAGAAATGTATCAGATATTGTATATTTTACACTTAATGTCTTCAAAAACCTTGGTATAGGCAATGAAGAAACAATATTTGTCAGCGGCCTGAGTGAGAAATATGATAATCTCACCTCTACACTGTCGCTTTATATAAGAAATATAGTATTTGCCATGCCTGCCGGTAATTTCACTTTCAGTTATGTTTTCAATGAAACTGATTTGCACAGGTTTATAAACCTTTATACTGCAATAAATTGCGAATAATTAGTGGAAAATATAAAGGCAGAAGGATAAATCCTCCATCTGGTTTAAAAGTCAGGCCGACGACCGATTTTGCAAAGGAAAGTCTGTTCGATATTCTTTCGAACAGGGTTGATTTCGAGGATATAGAGGTGCTTGACCTTTTTTCTGGAACAGGAAGCATAAGTTTTGAATTTGCATCACGAGGGACAAAGAATGTTCATCTGGTCGAGTTCGACCGATATAACTTATCATTCATAAGGAAAGTGGTTCATGAATTGAATTTCAAGAATATCAAACCGCTTCATATTGATGTCCAGGACTATTTAAGAGCGTGCAGATACCATTACGACATTGTGTTCGCAGATCCACCTTATAACCTTCTATGGCTGACAAATATTCCCAATCTTGTAATAGAATCGAATGTTCTTAAGGAAGATGGTTTTTTGATTCTCGAGCATCCTGCTTCGGTAAGTTTTACCGGTAACCCTTATTTCTTCGAACACCGGAAATATGGAAAAGTGAATTTCAGTTTTTTCAGAAAGCAGGGAATGAGGATATGAAGTTCGAAAATGTTTCATCAGACATTATTTTTAATTGCAATAGTTATGATATTTAAAATGATTTTATTATATTTGAATTGCCCGATGAAAAAAGGTTAAAATTTTCAGGTAACCTTTGCTGTAAAATAATTATGGTATAATCCATAATGTCCGGAGTATGAAAAAGGACTGGTTTATACTTGAGCTTATTAAGAGTTTTCCATTCAAGGTATTGGTTTTTATTGTGCTGTTTATACTTGCAGGGGTTTATATAACGAAATGCAAGGAAAAGCAAAGAAAGGTTCAGATGAAGGAGGATGTTCTGTATGTACTTCCGAAACCAAAAGTTCAATGAACATTACCTGCTGAAGATTCTTCCTTCAAAAATAAAATCCATTCTCTTACATTTAATAAAATTGTAAAAGCCAACTATTGAATAAGTTATTAAATATTTTTGAATAAATAAAATTCTTGCTCCAAAATTCAAATCGGAAAATATATATTTGCCGCTGAAAAATGTAATTAATGACGGAGCTTGAAATACCTCAGGTGATATTTCCCAAAAAAAATTTAGTAACAACTTGAATATAAATATGTTTATATAACTATGATATTATCTATACAGTGTAAAAAAGATAAAAATTTAAGATATAATTAAATAAAAAAATGAATATGAAAAAAACATTATTTATTGCAGTGGCTATTGCTCTGTCGATCACTATTAATGCCCAGAAAGCTGCTTTACACAGCCCGACAAACGTTCAACTCTTTACCGGCGTTAACGCTTTTATCAATGCTTATAGTGCATCTGTTTCAGGAGATACCATTTATTTGTCGGGAGGAAGCTTTGCAGTTCCTGCAACTATAGACAAGAAACTATTGATATTTGGTGCAGGGCATTATCCCGATTCAACTGTCGTTACCGGCAGAACAGTCCTGCAAAGTACTCTTAATCTTGGTGAAAATGCCGATGGTTTTCATCTGGAAGGTATAGAAATTAATGGCGACCTGATATTTACTAATGATAAGGATATTAATAATGTTACCGTTAAATATTGCAAAATAAACAATGTAAAGATTGATGGAACGACCAATCCTTCGACTAACTTATTGTTTATACGAAATGTTGTTAATAGTTTTATGCTAAGGAATGCAATTTATGTATTGATTAGTAATAATATAATTGGTTCGATCTCAGAATCTTATGGAAATACTATCTCAAATAATATCTATTTATCATCTGTTTATGGTGGTTATGGTTGGTATTATTTATTCGGAAGGGATAATAACACTATTATAAATAATATTTTCCTGGAAACATATGGTACTGGGGTTTCTGGAAGCGGAAATATATTTAGAAATAATCTTTTTGTAACATCAACTCCCGAATACGGTACTTCCCCAACGGAAAGCGGAAATTATACCGGAGTTCTGCAAGCTGATATATTTGTAAATCAAACCGGCCAAACATTCAACTACACTCATGACTACCATTTAAAAAATCCCGGGATTTATATTGGTACAGACGGCACACAGGTTGGTATCTATGGTGGCACCTACCCATATAAAGATGGCGGCGTACCATCAAACCCGCACATACGATTCGAAAACATTGCACCCACGACTAATAATGGCATTTTGAATGTCGAGATTAAAGTTTCCGCTCAGGATAATTAGTATGAAGAAATTATTTTTCTCACTGGGAATTCTGTGGAGTGGCTGGCTGTTTGCACAAAATAATCTAAAAAGTTACGAATATTGGTTTAATAATGATTACTCAGGCAAACAGACGGTTGTCATTTCGTCCGCCGCTCAGCATCATTTAATCACGAGCCTCGATGTTTCGGGTTTACCCGACGGAGTAAACGTTCTGAACATCCGTTACAGAGATGAAAAAAATATTTACAGCAGCATACTGAGCAAAACTTTCTATAAAAGCTCTATTGGCTTTGCAACCGACAAAAAGATCGTAGAATACGAATATTGGTTCAATAATGATTACTCAGGCAAACAGACGGTTGCCATTTTGCCCGCCGTTCAGCACCATTTAATCACGAACCTCGATGTTTCGGGTTTACCAGACGGAGTAAACGTTCTGAACATCCGTTATAAGGATGAAAAGAATATTTACAGCAGCATACTGAGCAAAACTTTCTATAAAAGCTCTATTGGCTTTGCATCCGGCAAAAAGATCGTAGAATACGAATATTGGTTCAATAATGATTACTCAAGCAAACAGACGGTTGCCATTTCGCCCGCCGCTCAGCACCATTTAATCACGAACCTCGATGTTTCGGGTTTACCAGACGGAGTAAACGTTCTGAACATTCGTTATAAGGATGAAAAGAATATTTACAGCAGCGTACTGAGTAAAACTTTTTATAAAAAAGAGAGCAGTCAGATTGCCGATAACAAAATTTCCGGTTACAGGTATTGGCTGGATGATGATTTCAGTAATGCAGTATATGTTTCGATACCAACACCTTCAAAACAACTTGTGCTTCTGGAAAATATAGATTTGACAAAAGTTCCAAAGGGACAACATTCGATTCATTTTCAGTTTCGCGATTTTGCCGGACTATGGAGTGTTGTAACAACCGATATAATCGAAAAACAATCTTTCCCAATAGCCGATTTTAGTTATACTACCGAGGCATCCTGTGATTACACGACTGTTACTTTCAGCAATAAAAGTATAGACGGAGACAGTTATTATTGGGATTTTGGTGATGGCAGCAATAGCAACATTGCTAATCCGGTCCATACGTATTCCGGCCCCGGTATTTACACTGTAAGCCTTACTGTCACCGATGATGTTACTCACGCAAATAATACAAAACAGCTTACAATAACTGTAATTGGTAATACAGGTAATTCTATCAATGTAACGGCTTGCAAAGGCTATCTATCCCCAAGTAAAAATTATTACTTTACATCCTCAGGGACATACAATGACATCATTCCCAACCACTGTGGATGCGACAGCCTTATAACTATAAATCTGACAATCAAAACTGTAAACACTTCTGTTACTTCAAACGGTTCTACCTTGACAGCAAATGCAGCTAACGCTGCCTATCAATGGCTCGATTGTAATAATAATTTTTCAAAAATAGAAGGCGAAACGAACCAGAGTTTCACACCGACAGTTTCAGGTAATTATGCCGTTGAAGTCTCTCAAGACGGATGTATTGATACTTCGGCTTGTTATGGAATAACCATAGTAAGTATTTTTGATAATGTTTTCTCAGATAATATACGCATTTATCCTAACCCGACTTCAGGGAACTTGATGATAGATCTGGGACAACAATTGTCTGAAATATCTGTAGAAATCAACGATATCAACGGAAAAGTTATAAGAACAGAAAAATTTTATAACAGAAGGTTGATTGATATGAGTTTAAATGAACCTGCTGGAATTTACTTTATCAAGTTGGTTTCGGACCATAATATGGCTGTTTTCAGAGTAATAAAGAATTGATAAGCATACTTTATTTTCAAAGAAGGATAAGAAGTAATTATTAAACCCCGATGATAAGTCATCGGGGTTTTAAATCTCGCGGTGCGGACGGGGCTCGAACCCGCGACCCCCGGCGTGACAGGCCGGTATTCTAACCATCTGAACTACCGCACCATGGTTGTTAGCCAAAACTTTGCACTGGCGAATAATGCCATGCAAAATTAACCGAAAAATTTATTATACAAAATAAAATGCTTAATTGAGATTCCTGCTTACCCGACGTAGTTTTAACTAATGCAATATTTACACCCAGCACCAAGCACCCAGCACCATCACACTGCCATCACTCCCTTGAAGTATCCGATAGATTCAGCTATCCCTGCCAGAGGATCTTTCATATCCTTTTCATACTCCAGACTGCACATACCGCTGTATTTAATCTTGCGAAGTGTGGCAACAAACTTAGGTATATCTATCACTCCCCTGCCCATCTCCACAGTTTTGCCGGCCTTTGATGCATCGGATACATCTTTGATGTGGATATCAAAAAGTCGCTTACTATAACGTTCGGCATCAACTGATGGGTCGGCACCGTCGCGGACCGTATGGCCGATATCCAGGCAAATTCCCATCCTTGAATCCATGTCTTTAATATGATTCCATATATCTGTGGCATTCGGGAAAAGCGGATTATCGGGTCCATGATTGTGGATTGCCAGCCTCATATCATAATCCTTCACTTTTTTCTCAACATAAGGCAAAAGCTCATAATTGGGTGCGCCCACTATCATCTTCACTCCTGCATTTTTAGCATATTCAAACGCCCGATCTACTTCCTGCTCGCTTTTCATATAGACAACACCAACAGTATAAACAGTAATTCCTTCCGATTTGAATCTTCCGATAACTGATTTTATCGTTTCCGGTGTGCTATTCATCGGCAGATAAACGTCCTTCAATGAAAGATTCAAAACATTTACCCGTTTCATTATCTCAATTGCCTTTTCTATTGGCACCTGAGCAAATGTATAACCTGCCATACCTATATTGAACAGATCGGCTTTCTTTTTGCCTGGTACTGCCTGCGCAGCTTCGCTGACAGCTTCCTTTCCGAAAACCGGCACTGCTCCAGCCGCAAGAAGCCCTGCTCCAGTCAGCTTTATAAAATCACGACGTGTATTCATATTTTGATTTTTTAGTACATACTTCTTACTTGTATGAAACTTAAAGATAAATAAAAATCATTTCTTGAAAAACAATTTTAAATAACTTTTTAACTAAATTTTAAAAAAAAATTCCAATCCGCTATTTTTAGTTTTTTACAATAAGATCATTATTCAATAGCCTGCAATTATATGTCTGAATAATTGCCAGAAGTTTTTCTTCCATCCTTTTCTGGATATCGAGAAGCTGACCAGCAAGATTATTCTCGAAGTATCTGTCAGTTTTATAGTTGATCAACCTGACAGTTTTATTATCTATCATTTCAAGAACATAGTCGTCCATAAACAAACAGTAAGTGTTTCCTATCGTATTAAATGCAAAAGATTCCGAATCTTCATCGAACACGTTATTGCCGAATGCTATATATTCTTCGTCGTAATTAAGAAAACCAAGTACAGAAGGCATGATGTCAATCTGCTGGGCTATCCGGTTTTTCATTCCTTTAAGATTACTGTTATGCATATAAAAAGCAACTGGAACGCTGAAATGACCTAAAGTATTCTGATATTCTTTGAAAATTATTTCGTTTGTATGGTCTGCAGTTATTACAAAAAGAGTACTGTCAAACCAGGGCTTTCCCTTTACTTCATCGAAGAATCGCTTTAGAGCATAATCGCTGTATCTTATTGTTTTACAAATAGGTATAGGTCCATCTTCAAATATCTCCTCATACTTTTCAGGTACTTTAAATGGATGATGCGACGAGATAGTAAAAATCGAGGCAATAAAGGGTTGCTTAAAAGAATCGAGTTTCGATGCAAAAAACTGCATAAAGGGTTCATCCCACAAACCCCACATGCCGTCATAATCTTCCTTGCTTCCATGATATTCATTTTTGCCGAAATAATCTTCGAAACCTGCCATTTTCGAGAATGAATCGAAACCCATAGAACCGTTAGGAGCACCATGGAAAAAAGCTGAATAATAACCTTTCTTCCTGAGAAGCGATGGTAAGCCGTTAATCGTATTATTGGCATAGTGCGATATTATATAAGGCGTTTCGAGCGAAGGTAAAGAAGCAAGAATGGAAGGCATGGCATCAATTGATTTATTACCATTTGCCAGACTGACATCAAAGGTCAGACTTTCTGCAAGAAGAGAATCAAGAAACGGAGTATAACCCTTATAACTTCCTCCATCTAGATTTTTATTATAAAATCCTATATATTCTCTTCCAAAACTTTCCAATATAATTATAATTACGTTGAGCTGACAAAAGTTTCCTATAGGGGCAGGTCTGTAATGAGGATTATAAATCTTCACAAGTTGTTCCTCATCAAAAAAATTATAACATACAAGCTCTTTTTTCCCCCATGTGCGTAGAATGCTGAAAGGAGTATTGAGAACTATCCCTACGTTTCGAGGATCGTTAACATATCTTGCGGCATTGCTTATTGTTATTGGACGCGTGGAATGCTTGAAGCCTCCACGGGCAGCACCAACAATAAACAAAATTGTAAGCGGGAAAATAATAAGATTAACTCCAAAATATACAAACTTATTCCTATGAATGGGTTTTTCAAGCTTTACCTTCCCATAAAGATAAACCATCAAAACTACAAGCAAAAGTGTGAAAAGTGTTACCTGCCAGTAATCGGTCATAAATTTAAAAAAGAGCTTCCCAAGATTCTCCTCATTCCTGAATGTACCAAAAACATCGGCTGTTGCCCGCTTCCCTAAAAATCTGTAATAAATACAATCCGCACCGTTCATCGCAAGCATCAGAAAGTTTACAACAAAAAATATCCATTTCGATATCTCCTGATAAACCTTATTATATCTGATATCGAAAGGAATAACCTGCATCAAAATAAAAAGCATGTTATAATAAACAACTGCCGACAGGTCGAACACTACACCTCCACGTAAAGCCGAAAAAAACTCTCTTGTGGTGAGAACAGGAAACATGTCGTGATTAAAAAACCAGAATCCAATCCTCGAAAGAGTAAGAAGAAACATAATCAGAAAAATCCTGTAAATCAGGACTGTGAAGGCGTTTTTGAAAATTAAATTTTTATTCACTCTATTTACTACTTCCATTTTTGACTTAATGCTAAATTGTCTTACCCTGCTCTTTATTCAATGGAATTACAGGGTTAAGAATAAATTTAAAAGGCGAATTTAATTTTTATTCATAAATCAGTAGAAAATATACTTATCTAAAATCTTATTATTTTAAACTTTTCATAAATGCCTGTTTATTATTTTTTATCTTTAGATAATAAAATGTATAAGTAAAACATAAACTATGAACATTATAGGAATAGATATTGGCGGTACCAAATGCTCAGTTTTACTTGGTAAACTTGAAAATGATAATTTGTCAGTTACCGATAAAGAGACGGTCTTAACCAGAGAATATCCAGATCCATATCGGATGATCAATCATCTGCAAACTATGATTGAACGGATAATGAAAAAGAATAATGTCGACCTCGTTTCAGTACAGTCAATCGGCATAAGTTGCGGCGGTCCTCTTGATAATACCCGTGGAATTATACAATCACCGCCAAACCTTCCCGGATGGAATAATATTCCTATAGTAAAATTGTTTGAAGAAAAATTCGGAATACCTGCAGCAATACAGAATGATGCCAACGCATGTGCTCTGGCTGAGTGGCTTATAGGTGCCGGAAAAGGAACTTCCAATATGGTCTTTCTGACTTTCGGCACCGGCATGGGAGCAGGATTGATATTAAACGGCAGGCTTTACTGCGGAACGAACAATAATGCCGGTGAAGTGGGACATATAAGGCTGGCTGAAGATGGTCCTATAGGCTACGGAAAAGCCGGCTCTTTTGAAGGTTTCTGCAGCGGTGGAGGTATTGCCCGACTGGCAAAATCGGTGGTATCCGCACGACTTGCAAAAAATGAAAAAGTAAATTTCTGCCCATCTGTTGAAAAGATTGAAGAAATCGACACAAGAATTGTGACCCAGGCTGCCTTGAACGGCGACCCTGTAGCCAGTGAAATAATTAATACAGCGGCCGAATATTTAGGCAGAGGACTTGCAATATTGATTGACATTCTTAACCCTGAATGCATAATCATTGGAAGCATATATACACGCAACGAATCGCTTTTTAAGCCTGTCGTCGAAAAAGTATTGAAGAAAGAGGCTCTTCCTGAAGCACTTGAGGTATGCAAAATTAAACCGGCTGTACTCGGTGAATCATTAGGCGATTATGCCGCTTTATGTGTGGCAGTTTATAAAGACATGTTTTGAAATAATCAACATCACAGCAATGACACAGACTCGACTGATAATCAGAGATATCCTAATCCACAAAAATCCGTTCTATCCGCGTTATCCGCATGCTATAAATAAAGATTCTAAATAAATTACTCAAACATGAAAAAGGAAAGTTCACATAATAAGAACCATATTTCAAGAAGGAAGTTTATCAACCGTACTCTCGCAGGCACTGCGGCGATTGCTTTATTTCCGGAACTTAAGTTTTACGGCAACAGTCATCTGCAGTCCGACCCATGGCCTGCCAATGCTTCGAAGTTAAGGTTTCACATGATAGCCCAGGCACATATTGACCCTGTGTGGCTCTGGCCATGGTCCGAAGGTGTTTCGGTTGTACATAGCACCTTCCGTTCGGCACTCGATAGAATGAATGAAACGCCAGACTTTTGTTTTACGGCCAGCTCCGCTCAGTTTTTTCAATGGGTCGCCGAAAATGACCCTGCTATGCTTGCCGAAATACGTAAACGCGTCGAAGAAGGACGCTGGAATATAGTCGGAGGCTGGTGGGTTGAACCCGACGTAAATATCCCATGCGGCGAATCACTTGTACGACAGGGGCTCTATGGTCAGCTAACCTTTGAGAAACTTGTAGGCCGCCGTGCAACGGTCGCATTCAATCCCGACTCGTTCGGCCATGCCGGCACCCTGCCACAGATTTTCAAACTGCAGGGAATGGAAAATTACGTTTTTATGAGGCCTCAGCCACATGAGAAATCACTTCCCGCAGATATCTTCCTATGGGAAGGCCCTGATGGAACACAAATACTTAATTACAGAATACCTATTAGTTACAACGATACTGGTCCTGTAAAAAACAGAATAAAGCAGATAATTGCCCAGTTCAAAAACCAGCCGGTAAAAAGCTTTATGTCGTTCTATGGCGCAGGCGACCACGGAGGAGGTGCAACAAAAGAATATATAAACTCCATACTCGAACTCCAGAAAGAAAAAGGAGCCCCCGTAGTAATTTTCAGCACACCTGAACGCTATTTCAAAGAGATAAGGGAAGATAAAACTTTAAACCTGCCAGTTGTTAAGGATGATCTCCAGCATCACGCTGTCGGATGTTATACCGCATGGACAGAAATAAAAAAGCTCAACCGGCAGAGCGAAGAAGCACTTATCACTGCAGAAAAGATTTCCACAATAGGATCGGCAAAATGGGAATTCGATTATCCACATGAAGAATTTACCCGGGCATGGGAAAGAGTATTGTTTCTGCAATTTCACGACAGTCTGGCAGGGACATCTCTCTATGATCATGAGATAACTGTAAGGGAAGGATACGGCAAAGCTCTCGACACAGCCCATCAGGCTGCATATATGGCTCTTCAGAAACTTGAATGGCAAGTTCCGGCTGAAGACCCTGCTTCACAGTATATACTGGTATTCAATCCGCATGCATGGGAGGTAAAAACACATATTGAATATGACCTCAACTGGAGAGACTTACAGAATCCTTCACGTGTGGAGGACGAACAGGGTAACAGTCTTGTTCATCAGTGGACTTCAGGTTCCTCAGAGGCCGGAAGCCGTAGAAAACTGATTTTAGGTACATCTATACCACCATGCAGCTATCGTCAGCTTCGTATAAAAGAAGGGAATCCAGCCCCTTCTAAAAACATTGTAAAAGCTGAAGGAAACGAAATGGAAAATGAATATTTGAGAGTAAAGGTTTCAGAATCAGGTAAAATAGGTATTTATGACAGGGAAAATGGAATCGAAATCTTCACCGGAGGCTCAACAGGATGCAGAGCGGTTGTTATTGATGATCCCAGCGATACATGGAGTCATGATATAAAATCTTTTACAAACGAAATCGGAGAATTTGGCAAGGCAGTAATTAAAGTTATCGAAACAGGTCCGCTAAGGGCAATAATCAGATCAATAAATAATTATGGAAATTCCTCCCTCATTATTGACTGGATTTTATATGCAGGTTCACGTCAGCTTGAGGCGAATGTTACACTCGACTGGCACGAACATCTTAAGATGCTCAAGTTCTCATTCCCTGTTGATGTGGCTGAACCGACGGCTACTTTTGAAATACCTTACGGGCATATTGTTCGTGAAACAAACGGTAACGAAGAGTCGGGCCAAAGGTGGATTGACCTCACAGGCATAAAAAATGGGAACACCTATGGTCTGACAGTTTTAAACGATGCAAAATACGGTTACAGTGTTTCGGGAAGTGATATGAGGATTTCAGTGACACGCTCTGCTGTTTACGCCCATCATCAGCCGAAAAAACTCGAGCCCGGAAAAGAATATATCTGGATGGATCAGGGGATACAGACTTTCAGAATGCTGCTTGTGCCCCATAAAGGCGGATGGCAGGAAAACAATATTATCAGGATTGCCGAAGAATTCAGCTCTTCCCCCTTGATAATATATCAGGGCATTCACCTGGGGAAGATGCCCAAATCAGATTCGTTCCTCTCAATTGATGCAGCGAATATTATTATTAAGGTAATAAAAAAATCGGAAAAAAACAATGATATTATTATCCGCATGATCGAAAGTCTGGGAATTAAGTCGGAAGCAAACCTCAAGGCAACATTTATCAATTTTGAATGGAGTGGAAATTTTCGCCCGTTCGAGATAAAGACGTTGCGGATAAACAGAAAAACCGGCGAAATAAAGGAGGTTAACCTGCTCGAGGAATAACTCTCCGCTACAAACTCTATTCTTTTAAAACTACGTAACATGTTGCCGTTTTTAGATTATTGAGGAATACAGTGTTATAGCTTCTATAAATATAAAGCTGCGTAGCAGCGGTCTGTTTGTAGCTAAGGTCACATTATGAAATATGAGCCGCGTAGCGGCGGCCTGTGAAGATAATCAGATATATCCGAACCAATGAAATAACAACAAAAAAAATTTGCGAAATGCGCCGGTGTCACCAGGTAAAAATATTCTATAGTATTCTTTATTTCTTTATTTTAGTCGGACAGAAGTTATATGCAAATTCTATTTTAAATCATAACCGCATACAATAGGATAAATAATGAAAATAGCATTTACTGCCGATTTACATCTTAAGACCTCAGGAGAGACGCCAGAAAGATATAATGCGCTGGAATTTATTCTAAACGAACTTACTGATAGAAAAATCAATCAACTGATAATCGCAGGCGATACTTTCGACCGCGAATCATATAGTTATAAAGACTTTAATTCCTTCTGTACAAAATTCAATCATATTCAAATTACTTTGATTCCCGGTAATCACGATACCGAAATTGACAAAAGGTTCTTTCCAGCCGGAAATATTGATGTAATAAATAAATCAGGAACAAAAGTCTTTGATAGTACTCCGTTTCTTCTCATCCCTTATGATGCGACAAGGACAATGGATGAATCTATTGCAGAGTTCTTTCATGACAATCCAATTCTTGAAAAGTGGATTTTAACAGCCCACGGCGATTACTGCTCATCCGGGAGAACAGCCAACCCTTATGAACCCGGAGTCTATATGCCGCTTTCAGTTACGGCAATAACCAAATATAATCCGCTGAGAATAATCCTTGGCCACATTCACAAACCTATGGAGTCAGGAAGGGTAATATATCCAGGCTCACCATGCGGCCTCGAAATAAATGAGACCGGTAAAAGGAGATTCCTGATTTATGATACTGTAAATAACTCCTTTGAATCAATATCCATCAATACAGGTACGATCTTCATGAAAGAAACACTTATGACTTTTCCCGTTGAAAACGAAACAGAAATCATAAATAATTCGATTGACAGAATGATTTCAAACTGGGACCTTACTCCCGACGAACAAAAACGCGTCAGACTAAGACTTTGCATTAACGGTTTCTCGGATGACCTGACAAAACTTAGAGACTCAATAACTCAATACATCGAACAAAAGGGAATCGGTTTTTATGATGTTGACGGCCCTGATTTATCAGAAACAAAAGTCGTTCAAACTATGGAAGAAGAAAGAATAATTCTTCTTGAAAAAGTGAGAGAAAAAATAAAAAAGCTACCAGGAAATACTTCAGAAGAAAAGCTATTGGAAAAAGTTATGGAGTTCATCTTTATTGATAAGAAATGAGTATCAGGATAAAACAAATAACAGCGGAAGACTGCGGACCTGTGAAAAGATTCAGCCATGAATTCGGTGATTTGAATCTTATTTACAGCAGAAATGAAGGGGGAAAATCATTTCTTACAGAATTTATCATCCATTGTCTGTTCAGAAATAAAAATCCATGGGGTTACCTTCGTGAAACTGGCAAAGGCAAGGTTACTATTACCGGACTTAGTGATAAACCTGTTGATTTCAAGCCCGATAAAGGCACAAAGCTGGAAGATTATCTGGAAAAAGATAACCGTGGACTTCCTCCGTCGCTCGTAAATCTGCTTGTAATAAAAGAAGGTGAAACGGAAATTGTTAAAATTGAGGATGGCATTGACAAATCAATAATAAAAGACCTCCTTTCTTATCGTAAAGTGCTGGATGCTATTGATAATAAAATCCCTCAGGTTATTAAACAGGCAAATTTAGAACAGGAAATTAAAATTGAAAGAAAGGGAAAAGGGAAAGATTATTATCAATTAAAAGAAGAACTTAACAAGATAAATGATAGCATAAAAAAACTTAATAATGAATCAGGCCATTGGTCAATAAAAGACTTGAAACTCAAAGCAGAAAAACTGAAACAGGATAAGGAATTACTTCTCAAAGCACGTAAATTCAAAGCTTACAAGCTATCAGAAGAGATAAAGAGAATTCAGGAAAATATTGAAAAAATCCCTGATAGTTCACTGGAAAAGCTTGGTGAATTAATTTCCGGATATGAAAAATATAAAAATAATCTTGAATCATTAAATAAAGAATATAAAAAGATTACGGAAGAAACTGCCGTATTGCCCGATATAGAAGCAAAACAATATCTGCTGATTAAAGCAAAACGGCATAAAGCTTACATAATTGATGAAAAGCTCAAATTATTGAATGAGAAATTAAGAACTCTGCCTGAAGAGGAGATAAATAAAGCCGACCAGAATATTTCAAGATATCACGATAAAAAAAATGAACTTAATAACCGTAACAAATCTGCCATTGAGCTAAAAGAAAAATCAAAAGACTACAACTGGCTTAAGTCGGCAAAAGAAAATTACAGCAGATTCTTAAGTACTGCGGAAACATATAAAAAGCCTCCTGTTTTTATAGTTATTCTTATAGCGTTATTACTTGGAGGAGGATTGGTCGGAATTTTGCTTGATCAGAAAATAGCCGGCATATCCTTAATTTTAGCCAGCACAGCAGTAACAATTTTCTATTTCCTGAAACTCCGTAAATCCTTTACAGCCTACAAGCATGAGGAGGAAATCGAGGAAATCGGAAAAGAGTTTAGAAATCGTTTCGGCGAAGAACTTAAAAGTCTGACTCAACTTGAATCTAAACTTATCGAGCAGGAAAAATACCATAATCAGCTCGATTTACTCACATCTGACCTGAAGCGCCTCGAAACTGAACTTGAATCCTGTGTTCAGGCAATTGGAGATGGATTCAAAAGGCTGAAAGCCGATGGAGATGAAGAACAAAACTGGAGTGAAATTATTTCACAGCTCAGGCAAAAAAGAAATAGAATACTCGAGGAACAACAGCAATTAAAGGAAAAATTAGCTGGTCTTGAAGTGGATGAATCTGAATATGAAAAGGAAGATCCTGGAATTGAATTCGATAAGAATCTACTCGAAGAAACGAAGTCTGAATTGAGGCGGCTTAAAGAATTACAAAACAAGGCCTCCGGGATAAAATCTGAAATAACAAATATTCAGAATGAAATGTCCGGATTGACAAATGAAATCATTCAATCATTTAAAAATATTACCGATGAAGAAATATCTGAAAATGAATGGCAACATAAACTTCATGAGCTCACTGACAGAAGAAATGAATTGAAGGAGAAGGCCGAACATTTGAAAGGCGAACTCAAAGGACTTGGGGTTTCGGAATCAGAATATATAACTGATGATCCCGGGATCGAGTTCAGTCAGGAGGAACTTGATTCGTTAGACATACAATTACAGTCAACCGCCGATGATATTGCCAGAGAAGAAGAAAAATTAAGGGGGTTGCAAACTGAACTTATATCAATAACCCGTGCAGATGCAAGCACAAGCTGGAATGATCTTATTGACTTGTTATACAGAAAAAAGGAAGAGACTGAACAGGAAATCGAAAATTTGGAAGCGGAAATCGTTGCCGGAATCCTTTTACACAATACCATTATGGAACTTCAGCAGGAAGAAGATGTCAAGTTAATCGAGAGTCTAAATTCAGAGGATATGCGCAACATTCTCTATAATGTCACCGGCAGGTACAATCAACTGGCGTTTGAAGATTCAAGGGTAAAAATTTCGGACGAATTCAGGGATTTTTATATCAGGGATCTGAGCACAGGGGCAAGGGAACAGGTAATGATTGCATTGAGAATCGGCTTTCTCAAAAGGCTTTTCAGACAGGATTCCGCCTTTTTGATTCTTGACGACGCCTTTCAGCATTCCGATTATATTAAACGAGAATTGCTCGTTAATACTGTATGCGAACTTTCCGCTAAGGGATGGCAGATCATCTATTTTACCATGGATGACAACATAAGAAGTTTATTCCAAAAGAAGCAAAACGTAAATTATATTGAAATTGATTTGCAATAGCAACAATTTATTCCTTTGTTGATTTTTACTATATCAATATAAATGTTATCCCTTTTACCGAAATAATGCAGTTTTATCTGTTTTTGCTTATTTTTTTGACAAAAACTCCTGAAGGCCAAGAAGTTTAATATCTTGTTTCAATGAGTTATACATCTCTTCTGTAAGATTTTTTATTGGTGGTCTAAAACCGCCACAGTCAATTCCAGCGATTTTTATAAATGCTTTACCTGTTGCAATTCCTCCGTATTTTCCGAGAAGACTTACCATTTTAGCTACCTTAATATAGAGACGTCGTGCAGTTTCAAGATCGCCTTTGTTGAACGAATCAATAATCAAATGGTAGAGAGGTGCGGCGAAGTTATATGTACTTCCAACAAAACCTTTGCAACCTGTTGCAAGTGCCGGAAGTATACATTCGTCCCTGCCCCATAGCAGGTCGTAAGCTCCGTCATTGTAATTTAGGCATAATGTGAAGTCCATAAAATCTTCATGAGTAAATTTTATCCCTGCAAAATTTGGAAGCATCTTTGATATTTTACTTATAAACCCGGCCATTCCGAAATTCACGCCGGTCATTGCCGGGAAATGATAGTAATAAACCGGTAGTTCTGGAACAGCTTCTCCTACCTGTGCAACAAATTCAGCCAGATGGCTATCATTTGATGGCTTAAAGAAATAAGGTCCGATAACTGCAATGGCCGACAAACCAGCCTCATACGAAAACAGAGCGTTTTCTACGCATTCATTAATGCAGGTTCCTCCAACCATATTTATTATTCTTACTTTTCCTCCTTCTTTAAGGCACTCGGCCCATTTCTGCACTTGAAGCTGTTTTTCTTTTTGCGTAAGTGATGCCCCCTCTCCTGTCGTTCCGTTGATAAAAGCACCCACAATCCCGTTCTTCTGAAGGAAATAATAATACTCGTGGATAAGTTCAGTCTTCAGGTTACCTTTACTGTCCATAGGAGTAAATGGTGCTGCGACCATACCTTCGAATTTTTCAATCTTTAGCATAATACACAGATATATACAAGCCTAAAATACACATTTTTTATTAAAAAATAATCTCTATTTTAGCCTTCCAAAATTTATACAACAATAATGAAAAAAATCACTCTCGATACTGCCACGAAGTTTGTAGTTCTGCTTGGGCTTGTAAGCCTGTTTGGAGATATGACATACGAGGCTGCCAGAAGCATTAATGGTTCATTTCTTAAGATACTTGGAGCAAACGGAACAACAGTAGGGATTGCAGCTGGGCTTGGTGAACTGGCCGGCTACGGTTTAAGGTTTGTATCGGGGTATATAGCCGACCGCACAAAAAAATACTGGACAATAATGATTATTGGTTATCTGCTGAATCTCTTTTCAGTACCGCTTATGGCCCTTGCAGGTTACTGGCAGATTGCTGTTGTTCTCATCATTGCCGAACGTGTCGGCAAAGCTTTAAGAACGCCAGCACGCGATGCGATTCTTTCATTCGGAACACAGAAAATGGGACGAGGATGGGGCTACGGACTTCATGAAGCAATGGACCAGATCGGCGCAACAATTGGCCCACTTCTTGTGAGCCTTGTATTGCTCCTAAAGAACCAGAATTATGAACTGGCTTATGCCATCCTTGCTATACCTGCTATTATAGCATTTATGATCCTTATTTTAGGCGTTCATCTCTATCCAAAACCAGGAGAGCTTGAAATCAAAACAACTTCAATAGTCACAAAAGGAGTTCAGAAAAGATTCTGGATTTACATTATTGCTGTGGTATTTATTGCTGCCGGTTATGCTGATTTCCCGCTTATAGCGTTTCACTTCAAATCTAAAGCATTAATGTCCGATTCAGTAATCCCAATATTCTATGCCATAGCAATGGCTGTTGATGCTGTAGCTGCGCTTGTTTTCGGGAAGATTTATGATAGAAAAGGAATAAATATACTCCTTCTTTCGGTGCTTATTTCCTGCGCTTTTGCACCGCTGGTTTTTTATGGCAATTTCTATCTTGCGCTTTTCGGAATGATATTGTGGGGTATAGGCATGGGAGCACAGGAATCAATACTCAAAGCTGAAATAGCCAATATGGTATCAACCGAAAAACGTGGAAGAGCTTTCGGAACATTCAATGCAATTTATGGCTTGTCGTGGTTTGCAGGAAGCGCATTGATGGGAATCTTTTATGATTTCTCAATTAAAGCACTCGTCATCTTTTCTGTTACTGCACAGATTATTGCAGCTGGAGTAATTTTATATATGTTGAGATATAACAATCGTGTTTCTGAATAAATTATATCTATATTTTGTACTGTATGCCTTTTCTATTTTTTAATTGTTTTGCAGTTAAAAAGAAGATTTTCATTTATATTTGAAGTCCAAAAGACGAAAAATGTTTATTGACATTATAAATAATTCTATTAATAATTAATAAGTATGAAAATAATTGAAGTATCAGCACTCGAGATTCTGGATTCGAGAGGGAATCCGACAGTTGAAGCAAATGTGATGCTTGAAGACGGAACTCAGGCAAAAGCCATGGTGCCCAGCGGTGCCTCCACCGGAGAACGCGAAGCTTGCGAATTACGCGACGGCGATAAGAAACGTTATGGCGGCAAAGGTGTTTTGAAAGCTGTCGAAAATGTAAACACGACTATAGCAAAAGCTATTACAGGTAAGTATTTCTTCTCCCAGCGCGAACTCGATTATCTGATGATAGAACTCGACGGAACGCCAAATAAATCAAAACTGGGTGCAAATGCAATACTTTCGGTTTCAATGGCTTATGCCCGTGCTGAAGCAGAAAGCGCAGGCATTCCGCTTTTTCAATACCTTGGCGGTGCAAATGCCTATGTTTTACCTGTTCCATGCCTTAATATAATAAATGGCGGTAAACATGCTGATAATAATGTTGATTTTCAAGAATTTATGATTGCTCCTCATAATGCCCCTTCATTTACTGAATCAATCAGAATGGGTGTGGAAGTTTTCCATTCTCTAAAGTCGGTATTGAAAGCTAAAGGCTATAGCACCGGAGTTGGTGATGAAGGAGGTTTTGCACCAGACCTTAAATCGAATGATGAAGCCGTCGAGGTAATACTTGAAGCTATCAACAAAGCCGGTTATAAACCTGGAACAGATGTAAGTATATGTCTCGACCCTGCTGCCAGCGAGATGTGGGAAGACGGGAAATATAAAATGTTCAAAAGCACAGGTAAATTATTATCCAGCGATGAAATGATAAAATTATGGGAGAGCTGGGTAAATAAATACCCTATTATTTCCATAGAAGACGGCCTTGCTGAAAATGACTGGACAGGATGGCAAAATTTAACAAAGGCTTTAGGTAATAAAATTGAAATAGTCGGTGACGACTTATTCTGCACCAATAAAGCCATTCTGGCCGAAGGAATCAAAAAAGGTGTGGCAAATGCAATCCTTATCAAACTAAATCAAATTGGAACTGTTACTGAAACTCTTGAAACAATTGAGCTCGCATTCAAAAATGGTTATAATGCTTTTGTTTCTCACCGTAGTGGTGAAACATCCGATAGTTTTATTGCCGACTTAACTGTGGCCGTTAATGCAGGACATATTAAAACAGGAAGCGGATGCAGAAGCGAAAGAGTTGAAAAATTCAACCAGCTTATGCGCATTGAGCGGCAACTCGGCAAATCGGGAAAATTTGCAGGTATAAAAGCATTCAAGAACGCATAAAACACAATTCGGAAATCAACTGACAACTTCGAAATATAAAATATTTTAAGTTGTCTATTAGGAACTTTAAAATGCAGGTTAATGCAGGGAACATAAGTAATTTCTCTTACAATTTTTCGAGCTTATGTTCTTTGCATTAATTTTGTAACACTTGCGGTTAATTTTTATCAAATTAATTTTATTATAGCAGATTAATTAAAATAAAATCACTAACTTGCAAGCCGAAAATTAATCCATAACATGGACGATTATTATTTATGTTGTTGAATTGAACAGAGGTTTTGCATTTACAACCTCTGTTTCAAAATATGGAGGATTGTATTATGCGGACTTTCTTGAAAAATTCAACTGGCATTGTTCCATGTGCAGAGTGGGAACCCGGTTGCTGGATACATGTCGAATGCCCGATTTCAGATGATAAGGAATTTCTTAATAGTTTTAGGTTTCCTGTATCATTTCTTAACGACCTGGAAGATATTGACGAGCGTCCACGTATTGAACTTGAAGATGGGTGGTACTTTATAATTATACGAATTCCCTACCGTAATGGAGATCCAAAACTTCCCTTTTCAACGGCACCGCTTGGAGTAATCTTTAAAAATGATGTATTTATTTCTATATGTCACGTTAAGACTGAATTGATTCCCGATTTTCTGAATTATACAATTAGAAAAAATATTAATTATAAAGATTATTTTGATCTGGTACTGAGACTTATATTAAATTCTTCGGTCTGGTTTTTGAAATATCTGAAGCAGATAAACCTGCATATAAAAACTGCTGAAAATGAACTGGAAAAATCAGTTAAAAATGAGGAACTTCAAAAATTATTACAGATTGAAAAATGTCTTGTTTATTTTACTACTTCACTAAATGGTAACGACATTTTGATAAACAGGTTGAAGAACATAAAGAGCCAGAGAGATAAGTATGACGAAGAACTCCTGGAAGATGTAGAAATCGAATCCAAGCAGGCACAGGAAACAACAAATGTTTTTAGCGATATCTTAAGCGGAATGATGGATGCCTACGCTTCAGTAATCTCAAACAATCTTAATATAATAATGAAAAGACTCACTTCAATTTCTGTGTTATTAATGATTCCCACATTAATTGCAAGTCTTTATGGAATGAATGTGCCTAACGGATTGGAGAATTTTTCACCTGCATTCCTGATAATCCTCGCAGTATCATTCGGCTTATCAGCAATAGGATTAATGCTCATGAAAAGAAAACAATTGTTTTAAAATTTTGTTTTTTATATTTTTATAGGACATTTTGACAAATTTTAAAACCTGGTTTCTTTCTATTTTGATAATAGCAGATGTTAGATGTGCAATTATACTTACTTATTTTTATAATCTTCCTTGCCGGTTATATAGTATTTCTACATATTAAGCTTGTCAAAAGAGATATTAAGATTGAAAATCTGCTCAGACAAATTGAGAATCCGGCACAATCAATAAAATTAGAAGAAATAAAAGATGAAAAATTATTCAGTCGTGATGTAATGAATTTCATATTTGAATTCCAAAACACTGCAAAGATTTATCTTCATTACACAAAATTAAAAAGTGATGCTGAAAACATAATAAAAGAAGGATTCAGGTTTGTGGATTCATTTTACAGAACGGCATTCCCGGCAACTGATGATAAATTGGAACTTTTTATAAAGCATAACAGCAAGAAGCTTTTTGGTGATTATGTTGTTGTTATTTGTATATCCAATGAAATTATTAATTATTACAATAATGAAATAGTAAAAGCTGGCTTGAAAAACTGCAGGTATGAAAATATTCTTACGGAAAAGCCGCCTGAAAAAAATGACAATTCAGATAATGTATACATACTTCCCTCAAAATACATCAAGGGCTTTTTTAATCATTGTACTGGCGAAATTATTGTCAATTCTGAATTCGATCCCGATTATTCGTCTCCGTGGTTTATTAAAAACCTCGAACAGATGAAAAATGCTCCCAATCAATCAAAGTTCATAGTTTGAGCAGGCAAAAATTTAAATTAATAATAAAATCCAATAACCTGAAAAACAATTAGAATCCAGCTACAAATCCGGCGCTTATTTTACAATATTTTTCTTCGCCGTCGAGCCATGTAAATTCTGATAGCAGCCTTAAATTTCTTCTAAGTAAATAGCCATACTGAATTGAAGCAGATTTATAATCAAGAATATTGTAATCCGATTCAACCTGGTTAAGAAGCCCTGTTAAGTACCAATTGCTCATATCACCTTTTGGAGCAAAAATGACTTCAATGTATCCCCCTTGTGTGTCTGCATCATAAGACCAATCTTCTAATTCACTGTCATAAATCCTTGAATCGGTTCGAAATATATATTGAGCATTGACTATCAGCTTTTGATTAAAATTTAAATTAACCACAGGACCCACCATTTTCGTATTGCACGGAAGTTCAAGAGGTGCACCGCTTACAATTTCCTTGCCCGTATAACCTAATAATCCCAGGCTTAAATTATTACCGATAGGTTGAGTAACATAAACAAGCAGATTTTTATATTTATCCTTATCAAAAAGAAATTCCTCTCCGGCACCGTTTATCCCATTGCCATTAAGAACCTCCGCAACAATGCCCGTATGAATTTTTGGAATTTCGTAATTCAGCATTATACCCCTCTCATACTTAAGCGATACACTCGATGTCCCGGGAACGGCGTTAAGTATTGCTATATCCTCCAGAGTAAGTCTTAATTCCCTTTTATAAAATGGATCACATGCTTGAAATTGTCCTACAGAAAAATTTATCCCAGTTCCGAATAAATTATTGTAAGTAATAAAAGCGTCTTCTATTCCTACAATATTACCGCCTTCACTCATAAAAAAGTAAAAATAATAAGAAAGTCTATCGGAGAGTTCTCCACCGGAAAGCAGCTTCACACCCGATGGAGCACCAAAATCAATGCTTTTGCTATTTTCTGTATTATATGAAGCAATCCCGTCAATTCTTACGGCAATAGGCAGTTCACGCAAAAGTGAAAGCTTCTCATCGCCCGTTTGAATAAAATATCTTGGTGCTTCGTATTCAGTCATTCTGTATCCATTACTTGCAAAATTTTCGCCAAACGGCTTCAAATATGGGAAAGGAGAATGACATACCTGACAGCTTATCTGATATTTTCGTGCAAATGCAGGTATTCCATCTGCAGGCTTAACTATTAAAAAAGAAATGACTACCGCTGACAGAACTAATAAGAATTTTCGAGTTAGTATCATATCATAAAGAGTTTGAATTAACTAAGAACTTATTCAAGGTAAAATATTAATGCTGGTTGAATGAGTATTAACTACAGTAACTTCCGATTCATCGGCAGGTACATTAAGGAAATCGGCAACGGGTTTAACAAGAAGCTGGTAATTAAGTGTTGCAGTAAACTTCATAATACCAGGTGCAGCATCGAAAGGAATTTTGAATGTAAATGTTTCTACAATTGTCTGCCGGGGGCCTATCCGGTAATCCACGCCAAGCTTTGCGGTATTCCACTGCATGATTGTCATTCTGCCTTCAGAATCAAAATAAGGCATCCGAAATATCCTGTTCCCGTATGGAATGCCATCCCGCTGTAAACCTTTAAAGTCACTTATTTTTTTAGGAATCCCCATATCCTGATAGGCCAGATAATCTCCTGAAATTGTATATTCTTCACCATCAAAACCTTTTTTGTCAACATTAATATGATACTTATTACCTTTTGCATCTGCAGCTTCCACGTTAAGCCATAATATTCTGTCTTCGACTGAGCCAGTAGGAAACTTGTGCCCTGTCTTTGCGTTATAAAGAGCCACAGTAAGCACAACTATTTCACCCGGTTCTGCAACTCTTATATCAGGTTGAATTCTAAGCTCGATCGTGCCTCTTACTTTACCTGCATCATGACCACCATGAAAAAGATGCAATCTCGCATCAGGGCGTGGTTTGGACATTATTGCAGTCAGATATTGTGCTTTAGGCATATGGCAATCGTGGCACAAAACTCCTTGTTGGGAATAAGGTCCTTCTTTCCATTCCAATTGTGTTGATTTTACCCATATACCGTAAGGATTTTTTTCATTATGGCATATCCCACATATTTCAGTTGTATTAAAAATATCTTTTACAACGATATTATGTGCTGGAGATTCCACCAACGGAGCTCTTCCTGCATATTTTGTCATGCCAGGCTCGATAAAATAACTAAAATTAAAAGGTGGATCTGTTTGTGATGACTGAATGTGATGACATACTTCGCATGAAACCGATTCATTGGCCATAGTTTTTTCGGAAGGTCTTGCCGGAGGTAATTTCCCATTCATATAAGCTAAAGGTGTATGACAGCCATTACAACCGTCAACTACCTCCCTGAGAGATGGAACAGCATCTGCATGTGCTTCGGCAAGATCAAAATATTCAATTTCATCCCAGTGATGAGTATATGCTTGTGACATCATAGCCTGCGACCACTGTTCATAAATCCCTGGATGGCAGGTCTTACACTTCGCTGCATTTTCAAACTTATTATATTGGTATGCTCCCTTTAAATTAATCTGGCTTATTAAAGATTTAAAAGCAACTGAGAATATAGAAACCACAACAGAAACCGATAAGACAGTAATAGAGAGTACCCTTTTTCTTGCTTTAGATTCCATTTAACATGATAATTAAAATCAAATCCGTCTTCGTTCAGGCTCTTCTATTAGCCTGCATTTTCCTCTCTTATAATTAAGAGAGTTATAATTACTAAAAACTTAATGACCTCGTAAATAATATTTATTATCTTAAGAATTAATCACTTATAAGTCGCAAGATGCTATTATTGTAAATCCATATTCATTTCCATCAACCCCTTGTTTTCTCTCAGCAACCTGTTAACTTTTCTGCTTGTATTCATGCCAATTAAGATGGAAAGCACGAACAAAGCAGCCAGAACAATTGTAACAATCTTTACAGTTCCTGCATTTGCTTTAAGTGCAGATATAAGGGCATTATACATAAGCCAGAGGCAATAAAACATTATTATCAGGTTGACAATTGTGCCAAGTGTGAAGCTAATGCCTGTAAAAAAGCCAAAAAACGCCGAAATAGGCATTATTACCATTAATGAAGCAGTAACTCTTAAACAGGGCTCGAAGTCGGTATTACCTTTACAAATTGCAGAAATAATAAGCAGAATTACAGCTCCTATAAACAATCCGATAATAGCCGTTACAACAGCCCAGATAAAGCCCATTATACCCGTAGCACCTCCAATTAATGTGCTGCCGGCGCTCAATCTAAAAATTCCCCACAGGAAATAAAAAATACCTGCAATAGCACCATAAATAACAGCTTTAATAAGAGGCTCGACCATCCCTCCGGATAGTTTCATTTCCGAAAAATAACTCTTAGGATTCAAAAGAGTTTCTTTCGATTCCTTTATGAACAGATTAAAATCAAAAGTTTTGTCATTCATAATAATTCAGGTTTTAGTGTAACAATATTAACATAAATGATTTATGTATATAAAAATTATGATAAACAACGTTTCGAATTTTAAACTAACCTCAAAGAACCCAATTCTCCAATGTAGTAATAAAATATTATATTTCAACAAATTTAGCGAATTACTACTAAAAATATCCTTAAAACTCTTTCAATGAATCGAGAAAAATTATCCTTTCTGTCCCTCTTTTGACAGATATGCTATTACCTTTATTTTAAAAGCCCTCCCTATTTATTCATCTTTTCCGCTTTCTTGGCCTTTTTAGATGCTCTTTTTTCTTTCAAGGTCTTAGCCGGTTCCTTTTTGCTCTTTGATTGGGCTTTATCCTTCTCGTGAGACATAAATATAACTTTTAGGGTTAAACTTCTACAAATATAAAAAAATTAATGAGTTTTAATTATGTTTCTCATAAGAGTTATCAACAATTGATAAAATTTTTAAGCAAGCTGGTTTAGAAATGAAGCGGCATCAAGGTCGAGATACCAGTAGAGAGTTCCGAAAACCGGTGTTATTTTTGATGCAGGGTAATCTGATGAATTTTGATTTTCAAGTATTTCATAAACGATTTCAGCCTTTTTACGGCCAGAGATCATGAATATAACTTTTTCGGCATTATTAATGACAGGGACTGTCAAAGTGATTCTTTTCTGATGTGTGACAGGATGTTCAGAAACCTCACATATCCTCACAGAATTGAATAAATGATTGTTTTCGGGAAAAATTGAAGCAACATGGCCATCTTCACCAAGTCCCAGATATATTACATCAAACACAGGCAACCCAAATCTGGTTGAAGTCAGTCTCTTTATTTCTCCTGAATACCTTTCAGCTTCTTCCCACGGATTGTTTTCTCCATAAATTCTATGAATATTTTTTTCCTCTATATCGGCTTTGTCAAAAAAAGCTTCACGCACAGACCGATAATTACTTTCAGGATCGTCAGGAGGAACACATTTTTCATCACTCCAGAAAAAATCAACATATTTCCACAAGGTATTCGTTCTATAGTCATTGCCAAGAAATGAAAAAAATTGACTCGGCGTATTTCCTCCTGAAAATGCAACAGATAGCTTTCGCTTTATACGATAAAACTCATTTACCTGTCGTGACAGGTCTGCAGCGACTTCCTCCGACATTTCATAAAGATTCTTTGATACCTTAATTATCCTTTTCATTAGATTTTAATGGTTAATTCAGGAGTCGGTTGCCGGAAGATTTATTTTATTATTATCTCTCCTTTAATTCTGGCATCAACCGAAGAAGGGCCGATAAAGAAACTTATTTTCCCGTTCTCAAGTTTCCACTGATTACTTTCCGTATCCCAATACTGAAGGTCGTCAGCCTTTAATGAAAGATTTACGTTTACTGTTTCGCCCTTCCTTACGTTCACTCTTTTAAAACCTTTTAATTGTTTTATAGGTCTTTCTACCTTTGAACCAGGAAAACTTACATACAACTGAACAACTTCATCACTGTCGTAATTACCGATGTTACTAAGAGTAAATGTAATTACGGCTGTTTCTCCGTTTTTAAGGGTATTTTTTGAAAGTTTCAGATTAGAATAACTAAAAGTTGTATAGGTCAAACCATGGCCGAACGGAAACAGAGGCGTATTTTTATCGTACATATATGTTCTGCCGTTTCGTATGTTATAATCGAGTATCGGATGAAGCTGATCTATGGAAGTGATCCATGTCTGGACAAGCCTGCCGGCAGGACTTTCCTTTCCGAAGATAATATCCGCCACAGCATTGCCAAGTTCCTGGCTCGACTGTGTAACATGCAATATGGCCGGAACATTCTCTTCTGACCAGTTGATTGCGTATGGAAAGCTTGAAACAACAACAAGTATAGTTCTCGGATTGGCTTTCATTACGAGTTTTACCAGGTCTTCCTGTTCAAGGCTTATAGCCTGCCGATCAACATCCTCTCGGCCATCGCTCGGCACATAGTTTTGTCCCCATTCAAGTCCGTAGCTAAGAGGATGATTACCTATACATACTATTGCCACTTCACATTCTTTTGCTGCAATCACTGCTGAATCTGACTTATTGTTCATTGCAAACCTGAAAGTTACATTATCTCCAAGAGCACTTTTTATTCCGTCACGGATATTCACACTATATGGCGGAGTACCTGAATACCAGTCAGATATAACTTTATTTGCCGACGGGCCGATAACAGCAACAGATTTCAGGTTTTCTTTTTTCAGTGGAAGAATCATTTTCTCGTTTTTCATAAGAACTATCGATTTCCTTGTTACTTCTCTCACAAGTTCACCGGCTTCCGGTCTCCTCCAGGGAGCAATGGTATCGGCAATTCCAATCTGTGAATAAGGATTTGACACAGGATTATCGAGTAAACCGAGTTTTAAGAGAATTCTCAGGTTGCCGTAGATTGCTTCATCTATCTCTTTTTCAGTAATAAGTCCTTTAGAAAGACCTTCTTTAAGAGGGGCCATATAATTATCGAGGAAAACCGTTATACCTGCTTTAATACACTCGGCTGCAGCTATATCAAGTGAAGGATAATATGCATGAGTTGTAATAAGCTGTCTGAAAGCTCCGCCGTCGGTACATATTATACCGCGAAGCCCCCATTCTTTCATTGCAACGCTTCTTAGTACAGGATGAACAGTACAGGGAATGCCATTATACTTGTTATAGGCAGTCATGAAACATTGTGAACCTCCTTCAGTTACTCCTTTATAGAATGTATAAGAATAATACTCTCTGAAAAGGCGATCGTCGAAATCGGAGCTGGTATAATTCCGGTTGTTCTCATTGCTGTTTGCAAGAAAATGTTTCATAAGAGAGGCAGTTTTCCAGTAAATAGGGTCATTACCTTGTAAACCCTTTACATAAGCCACCACCATTCTTGAGTTAAGAAATGCATCTTCGCCAAAACACTCTTCAGTTCTACCCCACCGGATATCTCTTCCAAGGTCGGCATTAGGTGCTAATACTATTAGTCCTCCAGTCCCGTACCTCTCATTTTGCGCAAGGAAACGGGCTTCGGTAGCCTCCCATTCTGCCACTCTTTGTATAAGATCAGGATCCCATGTTTCCGAAAGACCATAAGCCTGAGGAAAAGTGGTTGTATAAGATGCCTTTGGCCCTTTAACTGCCCAGTTGGCAGGGCCGCTATATGCCAGACCATGAAGTCCCTCGATAGTCCATGTGCCTTTGACACCAAGCCTTGGAACCGATATACGCGTTGAGAGACAGCCAAGTTTTTCGTCAAGAGTCATAAGGGAAATAAGATTCCTTATACGCTGATCTTCGGAAAGCTTTGTATCCTGAAATGGATGAGATTGTCCGGCACAAAAAAAGCAACCTGCCAAAATCAAAATGATCAATAATGCTTTTCTCATAAAACAAAATTTTAAACTGATTACTTAACTTATAGAAGTAAGTATTATTAAATTTCATAGTAAACTTATATTCCGTTTACTATATGATAAAATTGTCAAGATATTTTTTACTTAATGCAAGTGCTTTCTTCCTGTCTTCCAACGAGCCTTCAAACGACCTGTCCTCGACTTCAACGCATACAGCTCCATTATATCTAATATCGTATAATGCGGAAATAAACCTTCCCCAGTCAATATCGCCCAATCCTGGTAATTTAGGAGTATGAAACTCGAGAGGAGTTGCCATAATACCTACATCATCGAGCTTCTCTTTATAAACTTTTGCATCTTTCAAGTGGACATGAAACAGTTTGTCTTTAAATTCATAAACAGGTTTTACATAGTCCATCTGGAGCCATAGTAAATGTGAAGGATCCAGGTTGAGCCCAAAATATTCGCTTCTTATTTCGTTGAACATTCTCCTCCATATCGCAGGTGTTGTCGCAAGGTTGCAACCGCCGGGCCATTCATCCCTGGTAAAAATCATTGGACAATTTTCGATACCCACCTTTACTTTTCTCTGCTCAGCGTAACTTATAATATCGGGCCACACCTGCCTGAACATTTCAAAATTTTCTTCAATCGATTTATCCTTATCACGGCCAATAAAAGTATTAATTCTGTTCACTCCCAGTAAAGCGGAAGCATCTATTACTTTTTTAATATGGCCCGTAACAAAATACCTCGTTTCATGGTCGGGATGAAGCGGGTTCGGATAATAACCAAGTCCGGAAATTTCAATATTTCTTGACTTTAGATAATTGTTAATATACTCGGCTTTACCTGCATCAAGAGTTTCAACATCAATATGAGTAACACCAGCATATCTGCGTTCTGCCTTACCAACAGGCCAGCAACAAACTTCTATACATTTATAACCGAGTTCTAATGCATAATCCGTAAGTTCTTCAATTGTCAGCTCCGGTAATATTGCACTTACAAAACCAAGTTTCATAATAACCTCCTTCCCTATTCAAAATTATTTCATAATTTATATTATTTTTCAGATATACTAAAACTTACTGTTTAAAGTTCCTTAATCTTAATATTTCTGAACCAGACTTTTGTTCCATGGTTCTGTAGGGCAATATAACCTTCATCGAATTTTCCCCAGTCGGGATAATCTGCCCATTTGCCGCTGTTCCTGAGTTTATTCCATTCATCCGAATACTTTTCATACTCCACAACAATCTGTCCATTAAGAATCTGCGTCACTTTATTGCCGTTTACAATAAGCATGGCATGATTCCATTCACCAGCAGGTTTATAAGTCCTGACCTTGGGAGGATACATTGCATAATTTGCTCCGTTCAACTGCCAGTCCTCGAGCGGTTCGGGCCATCCTTCATGATCAATTATCTGAAATTCTGGTCCTGTCTCATAGGGAAATTTATAAATTGTATCTTCGGCAACCTGATAAATTATTCCGCTATTAGCTGCTTTCGATAGTTTATACTCAAGGCTAAGTGCAAAATTTCTATATTTTTTATCTGTAATAATGTCCTGGCTCTCGGCTCCTCCTGTAGTATTCATTGTCAGAGCGTTATCCTCAATAGTCCAGCAGTCGGGAAAAACATTCATATTATAACCTCGCCATCCTTTCGTTGTCTTTCCGTCGAAAAGAAGTTTCCAGCCTTTTGAAGCCTCTTTCATTGTTAGAGTATTTGAAGGAGCATTCAAATCAATTTCGGAATAAAGCGACATAGGATCAACTGTCGTTTTCTGCTTGCATGAAACAACCGTTGCAATTAATAATAATACTGAAAGTTTAATCAAATTTGTTTTCATCTTTTTATTTATTTGTAAAACATCTTTTCAAGAAAATTGAAATTTATAGAAAATAGTTTGTTATGTTGACTTCGGGATAAAATTTTTTCAAATATTGTTTTCCTATTATACGACAAATAATTTTGATTAGCAAATATTGTAACTAAGTATAATTTTCTCTTAAAATTTCGCATTTATTTATTTCAATCTTGTAAAATAAAAAAATATAATGAAAAAAGGTGGTATAATTATAAAGATAAGCATTTTTTTATAATTTAACAACTTGTATTTAACTGTAAAAGCGAAAATTACAAGCTCATTGTTTAAACATTCATAAATTTCCAGATATGAAAAAAAGAATATTCTCATTTACAGCTATTTTGGTTATAGCATCAGGTGCATGTCTCAACTCGATAGCTCAGGTGAAAATGCCAGCTATCTTTGGTGACAACATGGTTCTCCAGCAACAGACAGAAGTTGCGATATGGGGCAAAACTTCTGCCAATTCAACAGTAAGCATAAAACCTTCATGGGATGGTAAAAATTACACTACTAAAGCTGACAATACCGGACGGTGGAAAACAAAAATTAAAACACCCTCTGCAGGAGGTCCATACTCTTTGACTGTGAGCGACGGCAAACCTGTCGTTTTAAAGAACGTAATGATTGGTGAAGTATGGATTTGCTCAGGTCAGTCAAATATGGAAATGCCTGTGAAAGGTTATAGAAATCAACCTGTAACCGGCTCGAACGAGTTTATAGCAACATCTTTAAATAATTCTATCCGGCTCATTACGGTGCCTCGGGCAACAAGTCTTATTCCCCTCGATGATTTCACAGGTTCGTGGAGACTTTGCGAACCTGAAAACGTCGCTGAATTCAGTGCCACTGCATATTTCTTCGGATTAATGCTTAATAAAGTGCTCAATGTGCCTGTAGGACTGATATGTACATGCTGGGGTGGCACAAGAATAGAGCCCTGGATGAGCGAGGAAGGTTTGAAAAATTTTGACTGGGTAAAACTTCCCGATAAAAACGCAACATCGGAAAAATTATCCCCACAAACTCCGACAGTTCTATTCAATGCCATGATTAATCCCATACTAGGTTACGGAATACGCGGGGCAATCTGGTATCAGGGTGAGGCAAACCGTAATGAGCCTTTGCAGTATCAGAAGCTTTTGCCTGGCCTGGCTTTAAACTGGCGTTCGGAATGGGGCATAGGAGAATTTCCTCTCTATTATGCTCAGATAGCCCCTTATGATTACGGACCCGACGGCATTAATTCTGCGTTTTTGCGCGAGGCACAACTGAAGGCCTCAAAAGCCGCTCCAAATTTAGGCATGGCCTGTCTGATGGACACAGGCGAAAAAGACTGCATCCATCCGGCGAATAAAAAAGCGGCAGGCGACCGACTTGCTTATCTTGCCCTTTCAAAAACTTATGGTAAAAAAGGATTTGCCTGTGAAGGGCCTGTTTTGAAAGAGATGAAGATAGAAGGAAATCAGATTTATTTAACTTTTGACAATGCCACTAACGGGCTAACTACTTTCGGCAAAGAACTTTCCTGTTTCGAAGTGGCCGGTTCAAATAAAAGGTTCTTTCCTGCAAAAGCATTCATTACTAATAACGGAATAACACTCTTTTCACCCTCCGTAGGTCAACCTGTGGCAGTAAGATATGCTTTCAAAGACTTTATTGTCGGAGATCTTTTCAACACAGAAGGTCTTCCGGCATCGTCGTTCAGAACAGATGATTGGGAAATGAAATAGATATTCAGATGGTCATTCGATGGTCATTAAATGACTATTGAATAACAACAATGTGTCTATCTTTATGTAATTCAATGAAATATAATTTATTTGCAGTTCTAATTATTTTATGCGGGCAAATATGTGCGCAATCACCTTTACAATATGTAAATCCTCTGGTTGGTACTGCTCCTGCCTCTACTGAAAGTGCCCGACGTCATGGAGAAGGAACCGAAGACAAAGGCCAGACTTTTCCGGCAGTGGGACGACCCTTCGGGATGACACAATGGACACCTGAAACACGCACTAACGAAAATAAATGTGTTGCACCTTATTATTATAACGACAAATTCATCACCGGTTTCAGAGGCAGCCACTGGATGAGTGGAAGCTGTACACAGGACTATGGCAGCGCCACAATAATGCCGTTCGTTAACTCACGGCCTGACACGTTGACAAAGAACCCGATATCGAAATTCTCCCATAAAAACGAAACCGCATCCCCTGCATATTATAGAATCACACTCGATGACTTCAGCACAACAGTAGAACTGACAGGGTCGGTAAGATCAGGAATGATGCGGATTTCATTCCCTGGAAAACCTGAAGGCTTCATGCTGATTAGAATGAACAGCGACGAAAATGAGGGGAAAATATGGATTGACAACGAAAATAATGAAATTACCGGCTATAATCCGGTTCACCGTATATATCAGGGTTGGGGGAAACCGGCAGGCTTCAGCGGATGGTTCGTGATTAAAACCGATAAATCTTTTAAAGCCGTAAGCTCCCTTAATAATAATCAACAGCTTGCAGTAAGTTTCGGAAGCGAGAAAACGATTCTTGTAAAAATAGGCACGTCATTCACAAGTCTGGAAGAAGCAAGAAAAAATCTCGAAAAAGAAATACCGGGCTGGGATTTCGAAGCTTTGCGCAAAGAGAGCGAAAACGTATGGAACCAGGCTCTCAGTAAGATAATCGTACGCGGCGGGCCGCAGGATGATAAAGTCAAATTCTATACAGCTCTCTATCACTGTTATCAGCTTCCCAGAATTGCAAGCGATGCCGACGGAAGCTATATAAAATTTGGCGGCGACGGAACAATTCTTAATACCGGCGGCTACGACTATTACGACGATTTTTCAATGTGGGACACATATCGGGCGCTTCATCCTCTTCTCACCATCATTGAGCCTGAAAGAACAGCCAATATGATTCGTTCTCTTGTGTTGAAAGCACAACAGGGGGGATGGATGCCAATATTCCCGGCATGGGCAAACTATACTTCAGCCATGATTGGCGACCATGTAAGTGTCACAATAGCAGATGCATACCTGAAAGGTATTGATGAATTCGATGCCGAAACAGCATATTTTTATATGCGAAAGAATGCTTTCGAAACACCACAGCCTGAGGAATATAAAGACGGTAAAGGAAGACGGGCTCTCGAAAGTTATATTAAATATGGATATATCCCCCTGGAAGACAGTGTGTGGGATGCATTTCATAAAAACGAACAGGTATCCCGGACTCTTGAATATGCTTTCGACGATTATGCCGTTGCACAGTTTGCAGCAAAACTCGGGAAATCTGATGACTCTACGATACTGATGAATCGTTCAGGAAACTGGAAAAATGTTTTCGATACTCAAACCGGTTTTGTACGCGGGCGTTATGCCGACGGTCGCTGGATAGAACCGTTCGATCCTTACAGTAAAGCAAAATATATTTGTGAAGGTACACCCTTCCAATATACATGGTATGTTCCGCATAATGTTCCGGAACTTATAAAAATGATGGGTGGAAGCAATGCCTTTATCGCAAGGCTTGACAAATTCTTCGAGGAAGGACATTACTGGCATGGTAACGAGCCAGACCATCAGGTACCTTTTATGTTTGCAATGGCAGGCCGGTCTGACAGGACACAGAAATGGGTTCAGAAGATAATTGCTGAAGAATACGGTACAGAGCCGGGAGGACTCAGCGGCAATGAAGATGCTGGTCAGATGTCGGCCTGGCTGGTCTTTGCCATGATGGGCTTCTACCCTGTGTGCCCGGTATCGAACCAATATGTTATCTCTACTCCGGCTTTCGATGAAGTCAGAATAGTCGTTCCCGGCAAAAATACCTTTGTAATAAACTCACTGGGCAGAAAGGCCGGAATCAATTATATCGAAGCTATTTCACGAAATGGTGCCAGGTACAACGACTGGTTCATCACTCATGAAGATATTACAAAAGGCAACAGATTTACATTTTATCTGGTTCCAAATATTCCTTTGAAATAGGAGAAAAAAATCCCCGAGAAATGGGGAAAAATTTTTTTATAATATTACCAGTCATGGCCACACCATAAAGAACATAGACAACCGGCTGTCCCCAGTGAATAACTACTGAAGCTAGAATTGTAATAGCTATAACTAAAGTTTGCCAAACCGAAACTTCAAAACCATAGCTCATTCCTTTAAGAATCAGTGTTGCCGATCCTGTCTTTGCATTCTTTGCTATATCTTTGACCGGTTTAAAATGCCCATCAGTAAAGTGTTTGGTGATCTCGTCGAGTACAATAGCAAGCACAATACCAACAAATACTGAAAGAAATGAACGCCAATTGTGAAGATAAAAATATGAAAGTAATCCAAAAGAAGTAATGCTTATTGCTGCCGATGAATAAAAGCCTTTATTAATAGGCTTAAGTGCGTTATAATCTTTATCCTTCTTACTTCCTTTGACAAGATATGTGCCGATTATTGATGAAAGCACTCCGATCGAAGATATCTGCTACCATTCCTGCGCAATCGCCTACGTTATCTCCCACCAGGTCGCCAACTACTGCTGCATTTCGTTCATCATCTTCCGGAAGTCCTGCTTAGACTTTACCGACCAGGTCAGCGCCCATATCGGCTGCTTTTGTATAGATGCCGCCTCCGACTCGCATGAACAGAGCAAGTAATGTACCGCCAAATCCGAAGCCAAGGAGAGTATCAGGAGAAGCAACTCCGAAAATAATAAATATGAGCGTTCCTCCAAGTAATCCTAATCCATCAGTAAGCATACCTGTAATTGTCCCAGTACGGTAAGCAATTTTCAGAGGCTCACCAAAGCTTCTTCGTGAAGCCGATGCCACCCTGACATTGGCCTGAACAGCCATTCTCATCCCGAACTGACCAACCATAAGAGATAAAAACAGCACCCATAATAAATGGTACCGCCCTGCCAATACCAATTATAAGCCTTAATGACTCATCAGAATATCCTGTAAATCGAAGTTTTGACTCTTCGGTCGGAGGAACTACATAAACCGAGAGGAAAAGAATAATAGTAAAAACAAAAATAAGAGGAACGATAGTTTTTAGTTGTCTTTTCAGATAAGCATTTGCTCCTACTCGTATTCCTTACCAGACGTCCTGCATTTTTTCCGTGCCCTTGTCGTACGACATTACCTGTTTGCGTAATAGCATCGCATAGGCTAATCCAAAAAATGCGACAACAAGGACGCTCCATACTGCTATAATTTCAAAAGGGGTTGCACCCGGAAGACTGACAATAATAAATCGTATTAAAGGTTAATAATAAGCTTCTTAAAATATAATTAATATATTATTAAAACTATCAAGTAAAATTGTACAAATGACACATATTTGTTGTTGATCTAACTTTTTCAGTAAGATTTATCAAACATGACTCAGATTGTTTCAATTTTAAATCAAGATCATTCCATTGCTATGATTCTTTTTGATCAAATTGGATTTTTGCGATTTCATTTAATTTACGCTCAACAGGACATAAATTATCCACATTTATTTCACTTTGAATGGCTTACGAGTAGAGATCAATTGCCCGTTTTTAGCAACACCCTGTATATATATTATATAATTTCCTGGTAAATCCGAGGTCCAGAATTCAATAAAGTTCTTTTCATTCAATTCTGTGATAAAAGAAGGATTCCAGTAAACTGTATTTCTCAAGTCGGGTGTTCTGTCTGTTTTTTTCAGTGTGTCGTAATGCTCGACATAGTTGAATGACGGTCTCTTCTCAAGTGCCTTGTAAGAAAGTATCACGGCAAAATCTGGTGGAGTAATGTCACTGAAATTCCCTTTTCGGGTTACAATATTTATAATTCCCGTAATCAAAAGGTCGCCAATAAGATACGGTGTCTTTACTACTTCAATTCTTTCAACAAGCTCCGGGTCAAGGTTGGCGACCTCAGACATGTCGTTAACCAATACTCCATCAACCATAACAAATGGAGGAGTATCATAAAACAAGCCTGTATATGGATTTAATATTCTGAATTCATATCCCTGTTTTTTCGATCTGAACTGAACGCCCGGCACAAATTCAAAGAATACTTCCTGCATAACCGGAAGTTTTATATAATCGTCAAGATTAATCTCTATTTCAGGTATTCCATAAAATCGCCTTGCCGGAGCCTCTTTTGTAGGATTCTCAAGAGTTTTTCTCAATGGTATAGAACCGTAAATTCTACCGATCTGGTAATTAAAACTCAGAGCTGAAGCAACTTTAATTTCATTGGGAGTTAATTCGTCAACATAGCTTACACTTTCTGGCACTTTCCATAAGAAAGGCGGTTCGATTTCAAGAACGAGATCTTTATAATCTCGATCGGGTTGAATAACAAGTTTTCTAAGATACTCATCGGCCGGAAGAATAAAATTAAACCGCCCGTTCAGGTCAGGTCTTGCATAAACAAAGCCTGGTTTCTTCCCGGGTATTGACAAATACAATAGTAATGTTGTATCATTTAATCCTCCTTCCCTTTTCCTTACTGTACCTGACAGATAATGTCCTTCTGTCTCGGGGAGATATTTCAAAGTCTGAAGCTTTTCAGATAACACTTCATTCCAGTTAATCCATTTACTCCGGGTTGAAACGAGAAAATAGTCGATAACTTTTTCATCAGGCAAGCTGTAATAATTTTGGCAGCTCTGCCAAGGAGTTATGCCGAATTCTGTTCCGAAAATAAGGTATCCCTTTATTTCCTGAGGCATTATAGTCGTTTCGGGAAAAACAGAAATACTGATATCGGCAGTTAAATCCTCAATGCCTGAAAATTCTATACCTAAATTGACTTTTTCTCTTTTTCCATATTCTTCCTTCGAAACTACATTGATGATAATTGTCTTATTATCCGGATTATAAAACAGTCGTTCGGTCAAAGGATTATAATCCTTATCGAAAACTGTAAGCTGATTTATTCCTTTTGCACAAGATGATACCGGAATTGTTATTTTTGTTGCAGAGCCTGCTGAATTTATATCTGCATAGTAGCAAAGTTTACCGTGCGACTGAACGGCAATATGGTATTTCCCCAGTTCTGGCACGGCATAACGTCCTGTGGAAAGAATAATACATTCTATAAACGATTCTCTTTTATTGCTGATCATTACCAATGTCCCTTCTATAGCAGCGGCGGGCAACGGAAAATTATGTTTTGGAGTCTCAACAATATAATTTTTGTTTTTATCAGGTTTAATCATAAATGAACCATAACCGTATTCATCTGTTTCAAAAGCCGCTGCTTCTTCTCCTTTATCGTCTTTTACAATTCCATGAAACAACACACCTCTTCCGTAAATATCAGTAACTCTAGCTACGACCCTGCAGTTAATGCCGTCAAGAAGTATGCCTCCTTCAGGGAAAAATTTTATTTCCACAGGCATTGTGGGTTTTTCTTCAAGGGTGATTTTCCTTTTGAAACCTATGTTCTTGAAAGGATTATAAATATTTATATCTTGCATAAAGCAATTATACGGCATGAAATTCTTCATATAATTTGTATAGGCTCGTATAGTATATGTACCAGGACTTAGAGTATCGGGAAGAGACATGTTGCCGCTCCCCCTGCCGTCTTTCAATTGAAGTTTCATCTGTATTATTGGATTATTCGACGGGCTCAGCAGTTCTATATAGGCTATTACATTTCTGCTGGTAATAGTTCCGGTCACTCTATCTATATTATAAATACTCATCCATATATCTTCTCCTGCAATAAACTCATGCCTATCGATATGGACGAATATTTCTTCCCATGGCCTCATTGCAACATATTTCTTCAGCCGGGCATCGAGTTCGGCTGAAGAAAAAGTCTGAGATTCGGCTATCTGAAACGAAAAACAGAAAGCAAGAATAACTACTGCGATTATATAAAATTCATTTTTCATTAGTCAATCCAGAATGATGGTTTTTCTTTACTACCCCGTGTTGTACAATCCACACATTCACGGTTTCTTGTTATTAAATAATAAGGGGGCCTCTCATTGCTGAAATCTCCTAATAACCACCAGTTTATATTTCTGCCTTCCTTTGGCAGAGACCCTCGGAGTGTATCGCCGGCACAATATTGGTAAAAATTAGGAATTCCTCTAAAATAGTCTTTAATAAATATTCTTTTCTCTGTTACTGCGCATACGCTGAAATATCCGAGGACAATATCTTCAGGCTTTTCCACACATCTAATGTTACCTGTTATTGTCATTGGTATGATATCGTAAAGACTTCCAACGCTTTCAGTGACGTTTTGAATCTTTTCCCAGAAATTATATTCATCCGCACTCAGTGAGTATTGAGTTACAAGGATGCTGTATTTTGCTTTTAATCTATCGGTGCTATTGTCAATAAAATTAAGCTGGAATTTCGATACTCTTGCCCTGTTATAAACCGTAGTGTTTTTTATCAATATTTTATCCGATTTTTCGGTTCTCCAGCAAATAGGGTTAACTATTCCATAAGGGAGATGGAATTCCCATGTTTCGGTATATTCCCATCTATAATAAAGGCATTCTCTTTTAGGGTCGTGTGTATCAATATATATTTTACATCCTTCCACGACTTCCGCAGGATTATTGGATGCGTTAATCAATATTTTTTCATAATAAACAGAGTCGATAGGAGGAACAGGTCTCATCTCCATGAGAGTTGATTCATAATGAAGACTACCAGATTTTATTTTTAATAAATATCTTTTCCCCACAGCGCCTATGAATTTTGTAGAGTCGGTAGTATATATTCCGTCACCAGTTTCTTTAAGAGCAGTAGTAATGCCTCTGTTGTCAACAATCGAAACTGTTGCCCCTCTTACCGGTTTACGAACCAGAGGACTTCCTAAAGGAAGCGATTTGGAAAGCTTCACAACATTTGTGCGATTCTGGTCTGTAATCATGCCTTCAACTACCAGAAGTTCTTTATTTTCCTCAACTTGTGGAACAAATTCGGTGATACATCCGACAAAGAAAGTAAAAAGGAACAATAATATTCGGAACCAATATTTTTTCATTTCTTTTAAAAATCGAAGTTGAATGAAACTGAAGCTATCGGTCTTCCAAAAACCGAAAGCATATATCCCTTTACTTTATTCTGTTCTTTTCTGAAGAATACAGAATAAACGTTCTCTCGTCCGGTAGCGTTATATAGCGAGAAAATCCAGTTAGGATGAGCAATCTTTTTTGATTTGAGATTACCGCTCAACTTAAACGAGAAGTCCAATCTTGAATAATATGGTACTCTGTATTTATTCCTTTCGGAATAATGGACAAGCCATATATCCCCGATTTGAAAAGAAGATACCGGATAAGTAACCGGTCTGCCTGAAATGTAATTATATGTAGCTGAAAAACTTGCACGCCTTGAAAAAAGGTAATTTAGTGTTAATATCAGGTTATGTGGTTTATCGTAATTAGCAGGGAACCAGTCTCCTCCATTAATAATTTCCTCGCTGAAAGTACCGGTACTTCTGATTAGTGTTCTTGACCATGTATAGCCGATATTCCATCGCAGGCGCCCTTCCTGCTTCCTGAGTAGAAGTTCGATACCGTAAGCTTTACCTTCAACGTTAATAATATCTCTTTCGATGAATTCATTCATTATTAGGTCGGTGCCTCCTTTAAAATCAACCATATCTTTAATTTTCTTGTAATATATTTCCGCCGATGCTTCAATTTTGTTTTTAAAAAGCAGCACATAATAACCTGTAGCTACCTGATTGCCGGTTTGCGGTTTAAGGTGGTAATCGCTCAGTTTCCATATATCCGTAGGAGAAATTGAGGTTGTATTTGATAAGAGATGAAGGTATTGCCTTGTATGGTTATAATTTATTTTCAAGGAACTAGTATTGCTCAGCTTAAAATTAGCTGACAGTCTTAACTCTGGTCCAAGAAATGTTTTATAAATTCTAAATCTTTCATAAGTGAGAGTATCGATAACTGATGAAATTCCTTTAGGATAAGCTGGATTATAAACAAAAACCGTCTGAGGTCCTATTGCAAAGAACGAAGATAATCTAATGCCTCCATTTACCGAAAGAAATTCGTTAATTGTATATTTATCTTCGAAATATATAGCAGGCTCAATTGCTCTCTGCCTTTGTATCTTTTTGGGATTAACCAATGAAGAATCGCCTGAAGGAATAAAATTTCCAGGTTGTACATTGTATGCGTTTATATCGGCACCGAAATTGAATTCGTTCTGTCCGGTGTACCAGTTAAAATCTGCTTTTATTCCTGTACTGTTGATTTTATGTGAAAGTACGAATGCTTCCTGGGGAATTTTCATGCTCGATACATCATATCCATAAAAGCTATTATTAATTGTTACATTGGAAAAAAATTTGCTGGAGAAAAAATGTCGCCATTGAAAAGCAATGATATTGTTCTCGTACTTATAAATTGTATCGGAGTTGAACTTGAAAGAATCGTAGCTATAATATGATGAAAGACTTATTTTGTTTTTTCTGTTTATATCGTAAGCCACTCTTATATTCAGATCATAGAAAGTGGCTCTGCTGTTTTGAAGAGCTTTATTTTCGAGAAGTCCGAGTATCCAGTTTGAATAGGTTGTTCTTCCCGAAACAATATAAAAAAGGGTATCTTTTATTATCGGACCTTCTATAGTAATATGTGCGGTAATAGGGCTTATACCTGCATTTCCTGCAAATTCTTTCCGATTTCCTTCGCGTGAAGCAATATCCATTACCGACGATAGGCGTCCACCGTACTTTGCGGGGATTCCTCCTTTAAAAAGTGTAATATCCTTTATTATATCGGGGTTAACGGATGAAAAGAAACCGAAAAAATGGGATGAATTATAAACTGGTGAGTCGTACAGTAGTATAAGGTTTTGATCGGCCGATCCGCCACGCACATTAAAACCTGCCGAACCTTCTCCCACTGAGAGAACGCCAGGAAGAAGCAATACACTTTTTATTATATCCGATTCTCCCATTGTAGTTGGCATAAGCTTTAGTGTGGAAATGTCAATCTTCTCTCTTCCGACTTCGAATCTTTGAAGTACTACATTCCTGTTCGCAGTTACAACAGTTTCTTTTAGAGGAATGAGAACGCTTCTCATTTCAACATTCAGTTCACCAGGCCCGTAAACATTCACATCAACTGTTTTTTCCTTCATCCCTATGAAGGAAAATTTAATGCTATGACTTCCGCGAGGCAGATTTAGGGAGTAAAAACCATATAAATTCGAAATTGTGCCGATTGAGAGTTTTGGAACGAATACTGTAACTCCTGCAACAGGTTCCTTTGTATTCTGGTCGGTAATATAGCCAGTTATTGTCACAGTTCCAGGTTTATCCCTGTCAGCAGGATTACCAATATCAACCGCAACATTTCCTCCGGCGATTTGACGCTCTTCCTCTTCACCATATTCAAGTCCGGGAATATATGCATAGTCCTCAGAAGGTTCAGCCTGAATTGCTTTTATAGCAAAATATTTTGTAAGGATAATATTTCCAGAATCATCCAAGTAATAATAAATTGATTTCTTACTAAAGAGAGTATCAAGTATTTCCTGAAGATATTTCTTGTCAGGATAATTCCCGAGTTTTAAATCTTCCACCCAGAAATCGCGGTAAAAAAACTTTACAGGGTATTTAGACTCGGTTTTGTTTACAAATTCTTCAAACGATTCCCCGGTAAAATCCCAATCAATCAGAAATTTCTCCTGAGATAATATGCAGGAAGAAATTGAGAAAAAAAAGAAACATACTATAAAAAATCTTATTTTCAATCTTTACCTGTTGCCCTTAACCTGTCATAATAGTTCAATATAGGGATAAATGTTTCAGGTTCTTTCTTTTTTATCCTAAGCTTATTACTCTTTATATAATATTTAAGTTCCATACTCCTATCATTAAGGTATTCTAAAAGGTCTCTTTTGCCCGATATCTGAAAGATAGTTGTATCTTTTCGAATATAAATGCTATGTTCCTGGTAGAAAAGGTCTCTTTTCCCTTCAAAACCAAGAGGTTGTATCTTTTTTACATATTTCACAAGCAATGCTGTCGGGCCGTTATATAATACATTAACATAGCCTTTTACAGGTAAATCTTTATCATTCCCAAGATTTATAAAGTTATAGGGCTTACCTTCAATTTTCAGAATAAAGCTGTCAACCATTTCCTTATTAAGGATAATAACAGGTTTATAAGACAATGCGAGCAGGAGTTCATCATTTAATATATCATACTTGATATTTATATCTGAATATTTTCTTCCATTGAAAACAAGGCTTCCTGGCAAAAAATTTGATGAAATGAGAAACTGGTCACCGACAACTTTTTCATGCTGATTTATCCAAATACGTCCGTTTATAAGTAACTGTGAATTACCGGGAATTTCCTGCGGCAAAAAATATGCAGAGGTATCCATTTCATTTGAATCTGGGATACCCCTGCATATTGAAAAAATTGATAAAAAAACAATTAACAGGTAAAAATCCGGTTTGCTCACATCTTATTTAATTATTGGGGTCAGTACAATATTTCGAAAAGAAACTTTTCCGTGGTCACCCTGTAGGTAAATAGGACCTGGAGCAAGAACATCAGAAATAATTGCTCCACCTGTCGGGCCATAAACAGGTTGATTGTCAATTATTTTCACACCGTTAAGAATCACTGTTAAATGTCTATCGCACAATGTAATATCAAGCGTTTGCCATTGGCCGGCTGGTTTTTCGGCGCTTACTGTCGGTGTGATGCGGCTATACAGTGCTCCCATATTATGGGAATCAAGCGGCTTCCCATAAGAATCCACGATTTGTATTTCATACATTCCTCTAAGGTAAACTCCACTATTACTACCTTGCGGGACATTCACTTCAAGTTTCAGGTTAAAATCCTCGAACTCCCTTTCGGTTCGAATGTTCCCATAATTTATATGGGGCTGACCTTCTTTCTGAACAGGGTCGTTTACAAGTATTCCGTCAACAACTTTAAATCCGTTTACCTGTTTTTCATCAATAAGCCTCCATCCTGTAAGATCTTTCCCGTTGAACAGTAAAATTGGTTCTCCGTATTTTACTTTTGAAAGGTCGGGCGCAGGCGGAACAGGTGGAAGTTTCTTTCCGGAGAAGGCTGTCGAGTCGACACCAAGTCCGTTGCGTCTCGGGTTCAAAAGAAAACCTTTTATTCTGTCGTCGCCGTCTTTTCTCACCTCAAGCCAGCTTGTTATTATGTGTTGTCTGAGAGGTTTGCCCTCACTATCTCTGATTCGTACAACATTATTAGTGCGTGTAACGACGAGGTATTGATCCCTGGCAAGAAAAGCATTGTTAACAGGAGTAACGCTTCCTGCCACCCATAAGAGGTCGCCATCGATATACCCTTCTTCCTGACGCACTTCAAGCCAGCCTACACCTCCTCCGCTTATATCAAACGACCACTGACCAAAGAAATCGGATACAACCACTTTTTCAGGCGCAACAGTTTTTGTACCTGTACTGCATGAAACGACAAATAAAAGCAAAATAGCTGCTATAAAGCAATTATTAAATGTTTTCATATAAAATATTTTTATTGGTTAGTCTTAATATTTCTCAGTTAAAATAAACAAATTTATCATTTTTAGATATAAAATATCGCATTCATAAGTCTGTATTTAGCCTGAAATTTATAAATTAAACTTTTTTAACATTTCATTCTCCGAATTTAAAATATAATATACCTGACAGAGGTTCGGTGTTTCGATTAAGTAAAAAGATATTTTTCTGGCCTTGAGGTCCAAGTGATTCGGGTGGAAGAAATTTTGTGCCTATAGGGCTAATGCCGTGAAGGAAGGAAATATCGCCATCAGGAAATGGAGGAGTGACATATCCAGCAGCATATTTTGGTTTCTGTGGCGTGAAAAGATGAAGGAAAATATCATCAGATGCCGAAATTACGGTAAAGGGATAATTCATAGTTTTTATTCTTACCGAATAAAGGTTGGAATAATATCCTTTGAATTCAGGATAGTTCCACGACTCTCCAGTAACAGTATTGTTATAGTTCTTCTCGAAAATACCAAAACTTACTCCTCTCATCCGATTTTTCCATACCCTGTAAGGACCATTTGCTTCAAGAGTTGCTCCAGTTACTTTTTCTTCAGGAAAGGAAAAAGTGATGCCGAAAAAATCTGCAGTGCCCGAAGGCTTATAATCGTAATCGAGCTTGAGCCATCCTCCAGGCATCATAGTCCATTTAACATGGCATTCTGTCTTTTCGTCGTATATAATTTCCACGATATAATTCATATCGGACTGATAATGTTTTACTTCTCTAAAAACAGGATTAAATCCTATAAACAAGGGCCCATTATTGAAAGGAATTACTTCATTTCCTTTTTTTACTTCATTTATCAATCCGTTTTTTAAACTGAAAGAAACTGCAATATCAGCAGATGATAATATCAGATTATCTCCATCTATTTTACCTGTGGCCTTTTCTCCTGCCGGTTTTATAAGTCGTTCTGCCATTGAAGCCGGTGAAGTAATATTCCAGCTCCATGTATTAATAAGCCTTCCGAAAGGATCAAAAGCGTTGAGGTAAATTATGTCGAAATCTTTCCAGTTATCTGGCAGATTCAGATCCAACCAGCCTTTTTCACCAGGTTTAATAGGGGGAGCATCAAACCTGCGGGGCACTCTGTAACTCTCAGATTGATAAAAAGAATCCGATAATTTTACCATGTAATAAGTAAAACTGCAACTATTAAGTGAAGTGTAGAAAAATCTGTTCTCCACCTTCAGTTTCCCGTCGAATAATGGTGTAATGATTTTCTTTTCAATCCATACGGGAGACCAGACATCCCTTATGGTATAATAACTTCCTTCCTTTTCCCGGAATGGTCCCAATATTCCATCAGGTGCATTATTCCCTTTAGTGTCTATCGAATCTTTCTTATCGGTACGTACAACGCCCTCATCTGCGAAGACCCAGAGGAATCCTCCGGCAGAAAGGGGATTTGAACACATCAGGTTCCAGTAATCTTCAAGTCCGGCTCCAAGTCCGCCATCAAACAATCCGTGCAGAAACTCTGTTGGGAAAAAAATATCCCTGCCGTTAAAGAATGTCGAAGTACCATAATTATATGGTATATAATGTTTTGTGTTCATACCGTTGATAGTATGCCATGGTTCTATAAACTGGCGTTTCTGCGGATCATACTTTGCGAATTCTTCTCTTAGTTCGGGGTTAAATCCGCCTTCATTACCATTGCTCCATAATATTATACAAGGATGATTTACATCTCTCTCAACCATCTCTTTTACCAGTTTCTTTCCAACATTTGTGTCATAAAATTTCTGCCAGCCTGCGAGCTCATCTATAACAAAAAGTCCGAGGGAATCGCAAACATCGAGGAAGTGGCTATCTGGCGGATAATGGCTCATACGCACCGCATTGATATTCATATCCTTCATAAGGTTTACATCGAGTAAGCTAATTTCCTTTGAAAGTGTTTTCCCTGATGTTGGCCAGGAACTATGGCGGCAGACACCTCTGAACATAACCTTTACGCCGTTAACATATATACCATCGTTTTGTTTTACTTCCACCGTTCTGAAACCAAACTTCTGAATTACCCTGTGAATTACCAACTCACCTTGTTTAAGGCTCACAACTACACGGTAAAGGTTTGGAAACTCCGGGCTCCATAGTAAAGGATTATTTAATTTCCCATTAATTAACTTATAAGTCTCGCCTTTTTCAAAATTGGTCATCATTATCTCTCCCACATCTTCTCCTTCAAGTGTTTGTATTCTCGCTTCGACTGTTTTAAGGCTCTTATTCCCATTTAAGTAAAGTTCAGCCGTGAAGGTACCGTCAGCCCTTGCATCAATTGCAACGTGGCTTATAAACTCATCCGGCACAATTTCGAGGTAAACAGGTCTAAATATCCCGCCGAAAACCCAGTAATCAGCAATCCTTTCGGCCCTGTTAACCGATTGATTCGATGACATCTTGCTCACAGTCACCTCGAGTAGATTCTTTGAGCCGGGTTTTACGAGTTTTGTTATTTCATATTTAAACCTGTAAAAAGAACCCTGGTGAACAGGACCAGCCAGCTTTCCGTTTATCTTAACTTCGGTGTCGGTCATTGAACCTTCAAAAACAATGAATATTCTTTTGCCGCGGGCAGATGCCGGAAGAGTAAACTCATGTCTGTAAAAACCCTGTTCGTCGGCAAGCTGTTTGTCTCGTCCATAATTGTAAGTCCCGAAGCCCTGAAGTTCCCAACATGACGGAACAGGTATTTTTGTCCAGTAACCACTGTTGAGGCCCTTCGTGCAATAGAAATCCCATTGCACGGTAATATCTTTGTCTATTCCAGATAAATAAATAATCTCAGTGTTCTGTGCTCTCGCAAAAACAAATAATGATGAAAAAATTAAAATAGAAAATAGGTTCTTCATAAGTTTTTTTTGTACACGAAGATAGATTTTTTTATATTCTTATCTTTCATTTTTTATCTTCGTAAATGAATTTTATCCCAAAGTGTAATTGTAACTTTATTTTGTTTAAAACATAGCCGTAGAGCCGGCCCAGAGGGACCCAAATAAAACCTGATAAAAATGTTAAAGAAGCAATTTATTACAGTTTTGTTTTTTATTTTAGTTGCAGGCCCAGTTTTCTCACAGCTTGTATGGCCTGAAATAACGTCGGAGACAAAGCCCTGGACTCGCTGGTGGTGGCCGGGGAGCATAGTAACCCAGAAAGATATTTCGCGTGTAATGGAGCAATACAGTTCCGCAGGTCTGGGCGGACTTGAACTTACGGTTATTTATGGCGTTAAAGGCCAGGAAGAGAAATTTATAAACTTCCTCTCTCCAGAATGGATGAAAATGTTCTCCCATACACTTAATGAAGCCAGCCGGCTTGGAATGGGCATAGATATGGCCAATGCCTCAAGCTGGCCTTTCGGTGGCCCGTGGGTGACTGATGATGATGCCAGCAAATACGTCGCTTTTAAAAGTTATGCTCTTAAAGGAGGAGAATCATTGAAAGATAGAATTGAATATATACAGGAACCGTTTATAAGATGGAACAGTACTTACAGAGTCGACATCAAAGAAATAAAAGATCCTGTTTATATAAATCGGAATCTCCAGCAACTTGCAATCGATCAAATCAGATTCGAAAAACCCATCCCTCTTCAGTCACTTATGGCTTATTCCGACGACGGAAAGATAATCGACCTTACAGGAAAAGTAGATAATAAAGGTAATTTATTATGGACTGCACCGGTTGGAAACTGGACTCTTTATGCAGTGTTTATGGGATGGCACGGTAAAATGGTTGAAAGAGCGGGTCCGGGAGGAGAAGGATATGTCATAGATCATTTCTCAAAACAAGCTGTAAAAAACTACCTCAGTCGTTTCGACAGAGCATTTGAAGGTTACGACATAAGTTATTTGCGAGGTTTTTTCAACGACTCGTATGAAGTGGACGATGCAAGAGGACAGTCAGACTGGACTCCTTCCTTTTTTGATGAGTTTATAAAAAGACGCGGATACGACCTTCGAGAACATTTACCAGCATTGTTTCAGAAAGATAATCCCGATAAAAATGTAAGAATATTGATGGATTACCGTCTTACAATATCAGATCTTATTCTTGACAATTTCACCAGAGGCTGGAGTGAATGGGCACATAAACAGGGAAAAATAACCCGTAATCAGGCTCACGGTTCTCCGGGAAATATTCTCGATCTTTATGCTGCATCAGATATTCCGGAAACCGAAGGCACTGAAATCCTTCGTATGAAATTCGGAACATCGGCAGCAAATGTTACAGGCAAAAAGCTCGCCTCGGCTGAAGCTGCCACGTGGCTCGATGAACACTTTTCTTCAAACCTTTCAGACATAAAAAAAGCTGTCGACAAATTTTTCATATCCGGAGTAAATCATATCCTGTACCATGGAACATGCTATTCGCCTCCTGATGAGCCCTGGCCTGGATTTCAATTCTATGCGGCCGTCGAGCTCAATCCTGCCAATCCTGTCTGGAACGATTTTCATGCTCTCAACGATTACGTTACAAGGGTTCAATCGTTCATGCAGACAGGCAAACCCGACAATGAATTGTTACTCTATTTCCCTGTTTTCGACAGATATGCCGATTACAACAATGCCATGCTCGAACATTTCGACGGTATAAACAAAGGATTTTCAGGATCTCATTTTATGAACGCAGCAGAATATCTTACAAAAAAGGGTTACACTTTCGATTTTGTCTCCGATAATCAAATAAAGAACTGCAGAATATATATGGGTAATCTCGTAACTGAAGGTAATACGGGTTATAAAGCTATTCTGGTTCCACAGTGTAAATATATGCCGGTCGAGACTTTCAATAAACTGATCAACCTTGCAGATGATGGTGCTATAATTATATTATACGGAGAATTGCCTCAGGATGTTTCAGGATTCAAAGATTTCGAACTCAACCATGAGATTTTTGAACATCTCAAAGATCAGCTTAAATTTCAGAGCTCCGGAAACCAGGGAATCAAAACAGCAATCTCAGGTTCAGGAAAAGTGGTTATGGGCGACGACATTGATGCTTTACTCGAGGTTGCAGGCGTACAAAATGAATCTTTTTCCGATTACGGACTTCAGTTCTGCAGACGAAAAGATACCGACGGAACAATCTATTTTGTTTATAACGAATCCGATAAACCTTTTGCTTCTTATGTAAAGCTTGAATCATCTGCCAGGTCGGCAGGACTTTTTAATCCGATGACCGGTGAAAAAGGAACGACAAAAATCAGAAAATCAGCCGACGGGAAGCCTGAATTATATTTGAAATTGTTACCTTATGAAACAATAATAATAAAAGTATTTCGAAAGAACGTTTCCGATGAATCCTATCCTTTCTATGAGCCTGTCGGCAATTCTGTCAATATTGAAGGTGAATGGAATCTGCAATTCGAAAGCGGAGGCCCTGTTATTCCTTCATCTGTTAAATTAAGTGAGCCTGGTTTATGGTCAGAATTTGGAGGAGATGATTATAATAATTTTTCAGGTTCAGCAGTATATAGTACAACATTTGCTCAGCCGGCCGTTAAAGGAAAATATTTTATGCTCGACTTTGGAAAAGTGTATGAAAGTGCAGAGGTGAAACTCAATGGAGAATATTTCACAACTCTTATCGGCCCTTACTTCCAGATTGTTGTTCCGGCTGGCAAGATTAAAAAATCAAATCTTATTGAAATCAAAGTATCGAATCTTGCCGCAAACAGGATTGCTTATATGGACAGAAAAGGTATCGAATGGAAAAAATTTTATAATGTAAACTTTGCCTCCCGTCTGCCCCAAAACAGAAAAAACGGATTGTTTGATGCTTCAGCCTGGCCTGTAAGGCCATCCGGAATGAAAGGACCAATTACTATAACAGCTGTCAAAATGATAAAAAGATGAGTCGGGCAATTAACTAATCGCGAATAATATTACAAAATAACTCATTTAATAATTTTAAAATACATCACATATATATATCATTTTCATTTAGTTAATGATTTCTAATATCCCGATTCAATGGCTATATTTTAATATTCTTATAAATTTTCTCATCTTTTACTTTTATTTTTACTTTATATTTGGATAAATAATAGCTTATATGAAAAAATTCAAAACATCGCGCAGGGAATTCATTCTCAAAACAACCTTTGCAGCAGCTTCAATGGCATTTGTGCGAGATTTTACCTTTGGCTCGCCAGAGCCTGCAAAAAACAAACTCCCAAGGTGGAAAGGATTTAATCTGCTCGATTTCTTTTCGGCAAATCCACCAAGAAATCCTCAGATGAACAAGACAACCGAAGATGATCTTAAGTGGATGCGGGATTGGGGCTTTGACTTTGTAAGAATACCTATGGCATATCCAAGATACCTTAAATTCGACAGTTCAAAAAACATTTCAGCAGATGAAATCTATAATTATAACCCTGCCGTACTGGATGAAATAGACAAACTTATTTATCTGGCACATAAATATAATTTGCATGTAAGTCTGAACCTTCACAGGGCACCGGGCTACTGTATCAATGCCGGCTTTCATGAGCCTTTCAATCTGTGGAAAGATATGGAGGCACAGGAAGCATTCTCAGCGCACTGGGGAATGTGGGCTGAGAGGTATAAAAATATATCATCCGATAAGTTAAGTTTCGATCTGCTTAATGAGCCGGCATATATTGAAGATATGAATGATCAGTTTGCCAGTAAAACAGCACTCGCCGGCGATGTGTACAAAAAAGTTGCGGAGAAAGCTGTAAATTCGATACGTAAAGCCAGTCCCGACAGATTGATTATTGCAGACGGGAATAATGGCGGCAACGATGTAACGCCGGAACTGTTTGATCTTGGCATAGCACAGAGCTGCAGGGGATATTATCCACATTATGTTTCGCATTACCAGGCCTCGTGGGTATGGAAAGACCCCTCTAAGGCGCCTGTTCCGGTATGGCCAGGTATTATTGACGGAAAAGAATTCAGCAGGAAAAACCTTGAAAATTTTTATAAACCATGGATAGAAGCTTGTTCAAAGGGTATTGGAGTCCACTGCGGCGAGTGCGGATGTTATAACAGAACCCCGCATAATGTTTTCCTTGCATGGTTTGAAGATGTCCTGAGTATCCTTACCGCAGCAGGCATTGGCTATGCTCTGTGGAATTTCAAGGGAGATTTTGGTATTCTTGATTCAAAACGCAGCGACATAAAATATACCGATTGGTACGGACATGAACTTGATAGCAAACTACTTAATCTGCTTCAAAGATATTGAACTTTAAAATTTTATACCCGAACACCGTCTGTCAATCAATCGTTCGGCCCCGAACCACGAAGTTAAAAACCCGAAGCTGAGACTCTATTATTTAATTATTTAATCGTTTAGTGCCTGGTAGACCATTGCCTTGAACTTGTTTTCAATTTCGCCATGGCTTAGAGGAACCTGCTGCATAAACAGAAGGCCTACAAGTCTTTCTTTAGGATCCGCCCAGTAAGTTGTACTGAAAAATCCACCCCACGAAAATGAACCTTCTGATACGCCAAGCACTGTTTGACCTCTTTGTGTAGTAATTTCAAAACCCAATCCGAATTTATTATATCCGAGACTTAGGTCGCCTATCTGGTTCGAAGTAATAATTTCCACTGTTCGTCTTGACAAAAGTTTTACGCCATTGTATTCTCCTTTGTTGAGCAGCATCTGTAAGAAGACCGCATAATCTCTTATAGTCGAACTAAGCCCGGCCCCTCCTGAATAGTACGTGCCTTCAATAATAGGGTAGTTGACCATGTCGGGAGGCATTGGTACAACATGATTTGCGTATTCTGTATTTACTTTTACAAGTCTATCTTTTTTGTCTTCAGGCAGATAAAAATAAGTATCATTCATTCCGAGGGGTTCAAAAATATGTTTTCTGAAATAGTCGTTAAGGCTTTCACCCGACCATATTTCGACAAGATAACCAAGTAGATCCGCATTGAGTCCATAGGTGAATTTTTCGCCAGGGTGATGAGCCAGTGGAAGCTGGCCAAGGGCTCTCATTTTTTCTCCCAATAATATTTTATCGCTCACAAAACCTGCAGGTATTTTATACTTAGCATAAATTGCTCTCATCATCGGCGAACCGATATCAGGATAGTCTATACCTGATGTATGTGTAAGTAGATGACGCACAGTTATTTCGCTTTTTGCCGGAATTGTTGTAAAAGTTGTGTCTTTCTCATTAAATTTATCAATCACTTTTGGTTGTTTAAATTCAGGAATATATTTTGACACAGGGTCATCTAGAAGAAATTTTCCTTCCTCGAACAACATCATTGCAGCAATGCTTGTTATGGCTTTTGTCTGGGATGCAATTCTAAAAATATCGTCTGTTTGCAGGGTTTTTTTTGTTGTTAGATCGCTTACTCCGAATGCTTTATTATATACTATCTTACCATCGCGGGCAATAAATGCTACGGCTCCGGCAGTCCAGCTGCTGTCAACTGCCGACTGCAACATTCTGTCAATACGGGAAAGACGTGCCGAAGACATACCGGCTGTCTCAGGAGCAGATTCTTTTAAAGTCTGAATTTTCTTCGAATACTGTTTTCCCTCATTACATGAATTTGTCAATATGAGGAATAGAACACTTATTAAAAAGATAAATGATTTTTTCATGATTTTGATTTTTATCTTAATATTCTGAAAATAAATATAATAACACTAAAAAGTAAATTATCTTTAATAAGAATAATAGTTAATAATTAGAATGTTTCATAATGCAAGCTGTAAGTTAATCAAATTTTTTTAAAGTAAGAATTTATCATCATTTTTAAACGCCAAATAAATTTTTGAAATAAGCAGTAATAATTAATTTTTAATATATTATTTTAGTACTTAAATTATAATTTTAAAAAATTATGGCTATAAATACGAGGATATCAATTTTCTTATCACTGTTAATTATCTGTGGTAGTCAGTTACTTAAAGCTCAGTCAACGGGTAACGCCGTTGTTGATGCGATTCTTTCCGGTTATTCGGTACGTGCCTATACTACACAGCCTGTAACCGATCAGCAGCTCGAACTTATTTTGAAGTGTGGAATAAAGGCTCCGAGTGCTCGCAACGGGCAGCCATGGAAGTTTACTGTAATCCGCGATGAAGCCACTATGAAGGAAATAATAAAAGATGCGGTAGCCGGAAATGTACTGATAATTGTGTCAGGATCAGAAACACAACAGGTCGGTGTTAATGTTGATTTCGACTGCGGGCTGGCTACACATAGTATGTTTGTAGCGGCCGAAGGTCTTGGACTTGGAGCCAGGATTTACGGTGGGCCTGTAGCAGCGGTAAATCAAAAACGGGTAGCTTATAAGATTCCAGAAGGTTATCGGCCTATCGTAGTGTTGCGAATTGGCAACAAAGATAAAAGTGTGGATGCCGTTTCTGCAGCAACACCAAGAAAACCATTTGAAGAGGTTGTGAATTACAAGAATTAGTCTTATACTTTTATTGACTCAGTGCAGTTTACTGGCATTTCAAATTAGTCCTCATAGCTTTTGAAGGTTCGGCAAATGGGCCAAACATAGCATTCTTGAATGAAGCGCATGCTTCGGCTGTTTGTCCTTTGCCTGCTTGTGCGATGCCAATCTGAAAGTAAAATTTAGCTTTTGCTTCGGGCCCGCCTGTCTCAAGAGCGAGTCCGCGTCGGGCATACTCTTCTCCCTTAGTGAAATTCTTCTGTTTATTATAAACATCGGAAAAATAATAAAAGAGATCTTTGTCGTCGCCGTATTTTGCAGCTTTGTTAAGCAATGCAAGTGCTTCATCAAGTTTCTCTGACTGGTTTGCCATAGAACCTGCAGCACGGAAATACTCAAGAGCCTGCAATGAAATCTGTCTAACTCTTGCAGTATCGTTTGCACTTTTCAGCTTTTCAATAACAATATCAATAGTTTGTTCAAAAGCATCGGCATTATTTTGTTTTAAATATATTAAGGCCTTGTTATAGATTGCGTTAACATAATCAGGATTTATAGCCAGAAGGCTGTCAAATGTAAGCATAGCATTATCAAGGTCGTTCTTATTAAAATAGTCGGTTGCCAGCATATTGTATGCCTGAACCATAATTCTGGAAGCATTCTCTTTCTGACTCTGGCTGCCATATTTTTCTGTTGCAGCCACAGCTGATTTTGCAGCTTTCATTATCTCCGGAAGCGGCTTTTTTTCATTAATAGCATCGGCCGCAACTTTGATATACAACCCTGGCAGAACTTTAATAGCTTTTTCTTTTAGGTCGGCGGCTTCAGCTCCTACCTTGTCGGCTAGTGTTATTGCCCTCTCGAATGCTTCTATAGCAGCTTTGACATCGGTCTGCACAACCTTTGCCCCTTCATTGTATGCTGCTATTACATCACTTCGAGTCTGTGCATTTAGATCTGTACCGATTATGGCAAATAAAGCCAGAAAACTTGTAATATTTATTATACGCTTCATATTCATTTAGTTAAGAAAATTAATTTGGTTTTATCAATACTTTTTCGTTTTTTTAAAGGTATGGCAAATATATAAAAATCATTATTTTCTTGAAGAGAATTTAAAATAAAAAAGTGAATTAAAGTAATAAAGTGTAATATCTTAATATTTTTCATCAATGATTTCTTAAATAAAAATGATATTATCTATGATATTATCTTATTAAAATATTAATAAAATTGATTTCTGTTCAGGAAAGTCTTGATTTATAGTCGTTATAACCGAAATCTTTAATAAGCCGGAATTCTCCCTGTTTTGTCCATATTCCTATTGACGGGTGAGTAACGCCGTTGAAATTTGTGGTTTTGACCATTGTATAATGAATCATATCCAGAAAAATAATTCTGTCGCCTGGTTTCAGCTCCTTATCGAAACCCCAGTCGCCCATAAAGTCGCCTGCCAGGCATGAATTTCCGCCCATACGGTAAATGTATTTGCCGGCCTCAGGCTCAACTGCATTTAATATAACGGGTTTATAAGGCATTTCAAGGCAGTCGGGCATGTGAGCAACGAATGACACATCGAGTATAGCAGTCTTAATGCCATTGTTTTCGACGATATCCTCAACAGTGGCAACCAGTTCACCGGTTTCCCATGCAAATGCGCTCCCTGGTTCAAGAATTATTTCGAGGCCCCATTTTTCTCTGAACTTTTTGAGAATCTTCACAAGATGTGCCAGATCATATCCTTTGCGTGTTATAAGATGTCCACCGCCCATATTCAGCCACTTCAGATATGGGAAAAAACTGCTGAATTTTTGTTCTACAACGTTTAAGACCTTCTCGAGAACATAAGAATCATTCTCGAAAAGCACGTGAAAATGAAGGCCTTCAATTCCTTCAGGAAGTCCATCAGATAGTTTTTCTGCCGTTACTCCAAGCCTTGATCCATGAGTACAAGGGTTATAAAGGCCGATATTGATTTCAGAAAATTCCGGATTAATCCTGAGTCCTGAAGATACTTTCTCCGTTGAATTTTTGATATATGGAAAATATTTCAGGTATTGTTCGATTGAGTTGAATGAAATATGCGAGCTATATTTCAGTATTTCAGGAAATTCTTTCTCCTTGAAGGCCGGAGCATAAGTATGTGCCTTTGTTCCCAACTCCTCGTAACACAGACGGGCTTCATTCAGGGAGCTTGCTGCTGCACCGGAAGTATATTCCTTTATTATTCCGAATACACCCCAGGTTGCAAAAGCCTTAAGGGCAAGTATGATTTCGGCTCCCGACTCTTCGGCAGTATAGCGTAAAAGGGAGAGATTATTTCTTAATCTCTCTTCATCTATTACGAAACAAGGTGATGGAATCTTGAAATAATCAACAGGCATCCTAAAAACAGGTATTAATTAAAGTTCGAGGTCAACATCCTGCAGTACGTTCCACGGTAAGCCAAGAAGGTTTAACTGTTCCATAAATGGATCAGGGTCGAATTCCTCGACATTAAAAACACCAGGGGCTTTCCATAAGCCTTTAATATACATCATAGCTCCAATAGTTGCCGGAACGCCAGTAGTGTAACTCACTGCCTGTGTGCCAGTTTCTTTATATGCAACTTCGTGGCTGCAATTATTATATATATATAATGTTTTCTCCTTACCGTCTTTTATACCTCTGATACGGCATCCTATCGAAGTTTCACCTTTATAGTTTTCTCCAAGTTCACCTGGATCGGGCAGTAAAGCCTTCAAAAAACGTAAAGGAATTATTTCACGCCCTTCGAAAAGAATAGGCTCAATACCTGCCATACCAATATTTTGAATAACCCGAAGGTGAGTAAGGTATTCCTGATCGAAAGTCATCCAGAAACGGGCACGTTTCAATGTTGGAAAATTTTTTACCAGAGATTCGAGTTCCTCATGATAAATAAGATATGATTCCCTCTGACCAATATTCGGATATGTAAGAGGCTTATGAATTTCGTGGGGGTTCGTATATATCCATTTCCCGTTTTCCCAGAATTTTCCTTTTTGTGTAATCTCTCTTATATTTATTTCAGGATTAAAATTTGTGGCAAAAGGTTTTCCATGGCTGCCTGCATTACAATCAACAATATCAAGATAATGAATCTCATCAAAATGATGTTTGGCGGCCCATGCTGTAAATACAGATGTAACTCCTGGATCGAATCCGCAACCAAGGATAGCAGTTATTCCCGCATCCCTGAATCTATCATTATATGCCCACTGCCATTTATATTCGAATTTTGCTTCATCAAGAGGTTCATAATTTGCAGTGTCGAGATAAGAAGTTCCTGTTTCAAGGCATGCATCCATGATATTGAGATCCTGATACGGAAGTGCAACGTTTACAACTATATCAGGATTAAACGATTTTATTAGTTTTACCAGTTGTGGAACATCGTCGGCGTCGACCTGGGCTGTTTTAATCCTGTCGCCGCCTATTCTTGCCGCAATTGCATCACATTTAGACTTTGTACGGCTGGCAAGCAGAATATCACTAAAAACCTCAGGTAGGGAGGCCGATTTATGAGCAACAACGGTTCCAACACCCCCTGCACCAATTATCATTATTTTACCCATAAGAATTATATTACAATTATTTATTAATTAATTTGCGATCAACCTGAATTTACTTTTTATAATCTTCGCGGAAATTCAAAGATAATATTTTAAGCCATTAGAAGTTGAATAAAATCAAAATAAACTGTTTTCAGTATTTGCTATCATCACATAAAATAAGATTTTATTGTGTTTTCTACATATCATCTTTTGATATGGATTAAATTTGCCATTCAATTTATTAAAATTTAATGATGAGATGAAGCTATTTAACCTTCCTGTAATTCTCAGGGTAATCAGCACAATATTGTTGATAGAGGTAGTTTCATTTTTTGCCTGCATTCCTATAGCTTTGTTTTATAAGGAGGATGCTCTTCCTTTTATTTATTCGTGTCTGGTAATTTTTTTGCCTGCGGCTATTTTATATTTAATTTTTCATAAGAGCGATCTTTCTAATGCAAGTACCAGAGACACCTATTTAAGTGTAACATTATCATGGTTACTTGTATCTTTAGCTGGTTCACTTCCTTATATTTTCAGTGGAACTTGTTCATTTATTAACTCATGTTTCGAGTCCACATCAGGATTTTCAACCACAGGTGCATCGGCTTTAGCCGATGTGGAAGTACTGCCACACTCTATACTTTTCTGGAGAAGTCTTACTCAATGGATAGGAGGACTTGGAATAATTGTTATGGTAGTTCTGATTTTCCCTTCTCTGAAAGTCACAGGGTACAGGCTTTTCACGCTTGAATCGTCACTCATGGAAAAAATTTCTCCCCGAGCAAGTTCTATAGCTTTCAGATTATTAATGATATACCTTACATTAAGTATTTCGGAAATTATATTACTTACGGCAGGCGATATGAATTTATTCGATGCCGTTTGTCATTCTTTCGCAACAGTGGCAACAGGGGGCTTCTCGACAAAAAATACAAGTCTGGTAAATTTTTCGTCATACAGTCAATATGTTATTATGATATTTATGTTTCTTGCCGGGACAAGCAGTGTAGTTTATTACTATGCTGTCAAAATGAATTTTAAAAAGATAAAACAGAATGATGAATTGTGGTTTTACATTGCTGTAGTTTTAATTGCAGGGACGCTTTCATCGGTTATTCTTATTACAAAAGGATTTAAACTACCTGAGCCGGCATTTAGAGAAGGCTTTTTTCAAACAATTTCAATCATTACATGTACGGGATTTACCTCAGCCGACTATCTGTTGTGGCCGCAGGCTGGCATTATGCTTATTTTTCTTTTGATGTTGTCGGGTGGTTGTACGGGCTCAACAAGCGGCGGGATAAAAATGGCAAGACATCTGATAGCTCTAAAGAGTTTCAAGAACGTTTTCATTAAACTTACACATCCGTCGTCAGTTACGATGGTCAGATTCAACGGCAAAGCCATAACGGAAAACACAATAGGGTCAATACTCTCTTTTATAATGCTGTATTTATTCATTTTCTTTGCCGCCACACTACTTCTGACAATAACAGGGAACGATATCCCCACTTCAGCAAGTGCGACAGCAACCTGTCTGGCAGGTATTGGACCGGGTATAGGCACTGTTGGACCAATGAGCAATTATTTTCACCTCAATGGTATAAGCAAACTAATTCTTTGTTTTGTTATGATTCTTGGAAGGCTTGAAATACTTACTGTGTTTGTTGTCTTTTCGAAATCTTTCTGGAAAAAATAAATTCATAAATAATTCAGTGTCATTTTCCTGAAAAGAATCTTCTTACTTCTTCCAGCTCCTGAGGAGTGCCTATATTGAACCAGTAATCTTCATCGTGCCTGAAAGTATAAATATTATGTAAACGAGCTATTTCGAGGTAAAAAGTTGTCATAGAGTAAATTCCTTCTTTCATGTAACCGAATATTTCAGGGTCGGCTATGTGTATTCCTGTGAAACCAATTTTTACGAGTTCTCCGGCATTTCTGACAATAATTTCCTCACCTGTCGAAGTATTGCACCAGCCTGCAAGAAGACCGTCATCGCCTGTAAGGAAATATTTTGTATCCGGACGATTTTTTACTGCGAGTGATGCAATTCCATTATTCTCAAGGTGAAATTTGTACAGCTTATTAATGTCCAGATTAGTAATCACATCCACATTATAAATCAGAAATGGTCTGTTATCGAAAAACCATCTGGCTTTATATAAACCACCACCTGTTTCGAGGAGCAAATCACTTTCATCCGATATTGTTATATGGTAGCCGAGGTTATTCAATCGTTCAGCCTCCGCCCTCATAAGGCCTGCGTGGTGATGAATATTGATAATAATATCACCGAAGCCATATTGAGTAGCTTTCTCAACTGCAATTTGAAGGGCAGTTTTGCCGTTTAAATCAACAAGAGCTTTGGGGATATCTTTTGTTATGTCCTTCAGCCTTGTACCAAGGCCTGCCGCAAAAATCATCGTTTTTAACGGACGTTCCATAAATTATAGAAACTTACCTTATTTCATGGTGAAATACGATTACATTGGCCAGATTAACATCTTTAAGCATAGATGCAATCCGTTCGGCACAATAAACCGATGAAAGTCTTCCTGAAGCGCATCCGAAACATATCCTTCTTGTCCTGGAATCTAATTGATTTCCGTCTGAAAGTGAAGCTGTTATTAACCTTCCGACATTTTCTATCATTACTTCCATGTCCTTCTGGTAATCGAAAAACTCAATCACTTTTCTGTCTCTTCCGGTAAAATTTTGAAGGCCTGATACTTCAGGCGGGAGTGTCAGGTGCCGGCAATCAAACATAAATCCGCCGTCGGAAATAAATGTTTCCGGGATTCCTTTTTTAAAACTAAAAGTCTCTATTATAACTGTAGGTTTTGAACGAATAGTTAAGTCTGTTCTGCTCAAGTTAGAAGCAAGACTTTCGGTTATACGTAATAATTCAGGAAAATTTATACGTAATTTTTCATTTTTGAACAGTCGCTCAAGTTGTCGGACAGCAGAAGGGATACTTGTAGCAAAATTCGGTTTCCTTTCATAAAGTCCTCTGAAGCCATAAGCCCCAAGTGCCTGGAGGAGCCTTACTAAACCAAAAATTCTATATTCGTCCAAAAAGTTAGACATATCAATTTTCATTCTTGAATTCAGTTCACTGGCATAGTGATCTAACAGTTCGTCGTGAAGCTCTTCTTCGAGCTCCACATAAGGATCTAAAAGCAAAGAAGCAGCATCATAGTGCGGGGCTCCTTTTCTTCCGCCCTGAAAGTCTATATACCATGGTATGCCTTCCTTCAGCATGATATTCCTCGACTGAAAGTCGCGGTAAAGAAATCCGTTTGACCAGACACTTTCAATTATATCGGCAATTTTAATAAAATCCTCCTCCAGGAGTTGCTCATTAAATCCGGTTCCTGAAAGTTTCAGGAACATATATTTAAAATAATTAAGATCCCACATCACGGAGTTTCTGTCGAATTTTTTTCGTGGGTAACATAACTCATAATCTATAAATTTATCGGCATCGAACTGAAATTCAAGCAATTCATGCAGTATATTTTTATACATATCTCTAATTTCCTCATTACCTTTATGTTGCGACCAGGCATAGAGGTCGAGATCGCCAAGGTCTTCAGTAAGATAAACCATTTCTTCAGGTAAATATTTGAAAACCCTTGGCACACGGAGACCGGCGCGGCTTAAACTTGAAGCAAAACCTGTAAAAGCATCATTTTCCTTTCGGTTAGGATTCCAAACTCCAAGTACTGAAAAATCTCCGCGTACCATTCGACAATATATTCTGTCAGAGCCTGATTTAGGCAAAACAGTTAGAGACTCCGGGCTTTTGCCTGTGAACTCTCTGAAAAGCAGGCTAAGCAATTCATCCTTAATCATATTCTGTTTATTAGCAAAACATAAAATCCTTGTTTAATCTTTCATGTCTCAATTTTCCTGTTAAAATAGAAGCAACGACAGTGAAGGATTTACTGACTTACAAAATCCCTTCAACACTTTGTTCAAGTTCAAGTGCATATTTCAGGAATTCATCTATTTTCATTTCTTTATGGAAAATCATTCCATGTGTTGCCCTTATTTTAGGACTTTCATTTTCATAGAAGAAATCTTTCCCGAGAATAAGCTGCACCTTCTTAAATTGTTCAACCCATATTTTCTGTGATAGTTCACTGAAGGGACCATCGTAATCGTAGCTTGGGAAGGATGCCTCATACTGGCTTTTGTAACAATTTTTGAACGACCATTCGAGCACAGCCATTGAGTTAAGAGAAACAGAGGTAAAGACATTTGCTTCTGCCGGGTGAAACTTATACCATATATTCCTATAGCCTATTATCCGCAATGAAGAGATATCTTCTTCTTTTCTCCATTGTCTAAGAGCTTCGGCTATTGCCTGAAGAACTTTGTAATGAGTATCGGGGCCCGAGCCTTCAGGGTCGAATGCAAGGCTGAGTACGGTAGGCTTTATTCTTCTCAGTAAATTCAGGATAGGTTGAATATCCCGATCACGTTGAGGCAACGGTGTAAAAATATCTCCGGTATAAAACCCAAGCCTGAGATGCTCAATATTTTGAACCTTTACGCCATAATGAGCCCAAACAAGCTCTTCCTCATATTCTCTTATCATACCTTTAAGCCTTTGTATATCAGGAGGATTTTTTTCACCGCTATAGCTCGAATCTATAATTTTAATATTTTTCTCAATCTGTTCAATCAATTCCTCCTTTGATTTCACTTTATATATATCAACTACAGCTCTGGTCATTCTATGGCATATACCTCGCAGTTTGCCAGCTTCATCTCTGTCGGCAACCTTATCAAGGTAATGACTTACGTCTTTATCGAACTTAAACTTATATCCCGATTCAAAGAAATCAGGATATTTCAACATCTGAATTTTCCCGTCTCTTATATGTTCAAGAGTTGCAACGAGAAGTTTTTTAAGATAGGCATTAGTAACGGAAGTGAATCCGGAAGTCATAATAGCAAAATGAAAATCGTTTGTTTTTTCACGAAGCTGTCGGATAATACATGGAAAAATACCAAGCATAATATCGTCGTGATGGGGCCCGGTATGAAGAAATACCTGGTTACATTCATTTTTCACTCCTTCGTCTATCTTTTGTTTAGTGGAGTTTATCACGGCATGGACTGTTTTCAGACCCATATCCGGAATAAGATTGCAATATCTGTCATTCTTAAGATCATCCAGTGTCAGATTATGCGCATATTTATTTATTTTGATGCAAAGGTCATATACTGCTTTCTCGGTTTTTCCGAAAGTCCATTCGCCTTCTCTATAATATTTTTCAATAGTATCGTTGAGTTGAGAAGAAGCACCTTCTGTGAGATAGAATCTGGCATGCTTCTGTCTGTTAAGTACCGTTGCAGGATAAAGATTATCGGGCTTGTTTTCAAGTGCATCTTTTATTACGCCTGCTTTAGCCTCGCCAGCAGCAAAAATGATTGAGACTCCATCAGTATTGAATGTAATTGTTCCAAGTCCGATAGTTATAACAAGACGATTTCTCGAAATTTCTATACCGCCCAGATCACTTGCTGCGGCTGCCTGTGTTTCGAAGTTTGTAGCAGTAAGCCTTGTTGTCGAATTATGATCACTTCCACGAGTATTGAATGCGATATGACCGTCGGGTCCCAGACCACCAAGGAAAAATCCTATTCCGCCCATTTCACGAACTCGATTTTCATAATTTGTGCACCAGTTGTCAATTCTGAATATCGAAGCCTGCTGGAGTTCTTCCATCGGCGATACGGGTTCTCTGTGCCTGAGCGTAAGATCAATTTTATTATCCGGAAATACCTCTGTATAGTGTTTGCCTTCGGCCAACGGAATATTATCAGAATTAATAAGGAGAGCTCTGGAAGGATCGAGACCAAAGCCTTTGATATAATATTCCATTACATAATTGTAAAAGCTGTTATGCTGAAGAGGATTAATAGGATAAAATTCATCAATCTGAACAAAATGTAAACCTTTCATCTCAGGCTTCTTTTTTAGAATGAAACCATTTTCTTCCATTATTTTCTTTGTTTCATCTTTCTCCCACTGGCTAAGCAGTTTTTTCGTCCATTTTATAAAGTACTCAGGAGTTTTACCTGTTGGCAGGCTTATCACTCCTTCGGGATTTTCAGCAACCCACTCCAAAAACCTCAAAGATGTAAGAAGACCAAGCGAAGGAAAATTCTGAACCACAATATAAGGTATGGCAGTTGTAAAATTTTTTCGCTCGGAGCGTTCAAAAAATTTCTTTTCAACCATAGTAAAATCACTGATATTCATATTCTTATTATTAAAATTAAAATTATTATATATTGATTCAGATGACATTTTATCCGGTTATAAATTTAGATTAAATGCATCGACTTAATAACAAAGATATATTATTATATGAAATCTGAATAGCCGAAAAATAACTCTTTTAATTTTCGAGTATCTATTATTATACTTCTGTATTCAATTCCCATAAAAAAACTAATTTTAATGTCAGAATTTTTTGTTATGAATTTACTTCTGGCCGATAGTGGCTCTACAAAAACCGAATGGAAAGTTATTCAAAACGGTATTCCTCTCGAATCACTTTTTTCTCAAGGAATAAATCCCTATTTCCTTGAAACAAAACAAATCATCTCAATACTAAAGAAAGAAATTCAAACTATTAAAAACTACGAGTTCGACTTTGTATATTTTTATGGTTCAGGTTGTAACAGTGAATCAAAGAATGATGTTGTCGAAAGAGCTATTTCGGCATTTATAAAAACTAAAGGCATTTTTATCGGCAGCGACCTTCTTGGAGCTGCCCGTGGATTATGTCAGAATGAACCTGGAATTGCATGTATAATGGGGACTGGCTCAAACTCATGCTATTATGATGGAATAAAAATCGTTTCCAATGTTCCTCCTCTCGGATATATTCTCGGAGATGAGGGAAGTGCGGCAGTAATGGGTAGAAAACTCTTATCAGCTGTGCTTAAAAAACAGGTTTCTCCTGATATTATAAATAGGTTCGACGAAACATATAAGCTAACCCGTGCAGAAATACTGGAAAATGTCTATACAAAACCGCTTCCAAACAAATTTCTTGGAAGCTTTGCAAAATTCATTTCTTCAAATATTGAAATACCTGAGTTACAAAACATAGTAACATCTTCTTTCGATGAATTTATAATAAGGAATATCCTTCAATACCCCGAATCGTATAACCTTCCTGTACACTTCACAGGAAGTGTGGCATTTTATTTTAAGACATTCCTGATAGAACTCCTTTTGATGCATCACCTTAAACCGGGTAAAATTCTGCTTTCACCTATGGAAGGTCTATTGAAATATCACATTGAAAATACTCAATAATATACACTATATATGGCACGAAGAACAGGACAAGCAATAAGCGTTACCGAATTGCCATCGAATTTTGACAACCTGGAAAAAATGACTGTTCATGAAATTCTCGTTAATATTAATCGGGAAGATGCAAAAGTTCATCGTGCAGTTAGAAAAGCAATACCTCAGATTGAAGCTCTTGTTGAAAAGATACTCGAAAGGATGAGGGAAAATGGCAGAATATTTTATCTTGGGGCAGGGACAAGTGGCAGGCTTGGAGTAGTTGACGCTTCGGAGATACCTCCGACTTTTGGAGTGCACGACAGAATAATCGCTCTTATTGCAGGAGGTGATGCTGCAATCCGAAGAGCCGTTGAAGCAGCAGAGGATGACCCTGAGAAGGCATGGGAAGAATTGATGACTTTTAACATAAGCAAAAAAGATACTGTGATCGGAATTGCTGCTTCGGGCACAACACCATACGTTATAGGCGGACTGATAAAAGCCAGAGAGAACGGCATCCTCACAGGCTGTATAACATGCAATCCCAAAGGTAAAATAATAGAAGTTACCGAGTATCCAATAGTAGTAATTACCGGACCTGAATTCGTCACCGGCAGCACACGACTTAAAGCCGGAACAGCCGAAAAAATGGTTCTTAATATGATAAGCACATCGGTGATGATAAAACTCGGACGAGTAAAGGGAAACAAAATGGTCAATATGCAGCTTACCAACAAAAAACTCATTGAAAGAGGTATTAGAATGATAATGGAAGAAATTGGCATTGAAAGAGAAGAAGCAAAATCCCTCCTTATAAGGTACGGATCGGTAAAAAAAGCTCTTGAAGCTTATATTGAAAATCGCGGACAAATTCATCCTGATTATTCTGTTGACGAAAAGTAAATTCAATATTATTATTTATATCTAATTATATCTAACCTATCGAATTACAAATATCTATGATAAAAAAAATAATCCACTCTCTGCTATTAGTGATATTCTTCCTTATGATATCACTTTTTATTCATGCTCAGAAAGTCGAACCTCCTTTTATAAAATATATTAATCATCCATGGGTTGATTCTGTGTTGAAATCCCTTTCCACTGAGGAAAAAATAGGACAACTTATCTGGATTGCTGTATATTCAAACAGGGGGATAGATTATGATGTGGAAATTTCAGACATTATTCAAAAAGTTAAACCCGGCGGACTGGTTTTCTTTCAGGGAAGACCTGAAAAGCAGGTTGAAATGATAAATTACTTCAGGAAGATTTCAAAAGTTCCCCCTGTCGTAGCTCTCGATGCTGAATGGGGACCCGGCATGAGATTACAGGGGATAGAAAAATTTCCATACCAGATGACACTCGGTGCAATACAGGTTGATTCCCTTATTTATAAAATGGGCTTCGAGATAGCAAGGATGCTTAAAACAGTTGGAGTAGATATAAACCTTGCGCCTGTTGCTGATGTTAACAATAATCCTTCAAATCCGGTTATTAATGTCAGATCGTTCGGCGAAGACCCTGAAAATGTAGGCCGTAAAACTCTAATGTACATGAAGGGCATGCAGGATTACGGAGTGGCTGCAACAGGAAAACATTTTCCAGGTCACGGGGATACAGGGATAGATTCGCACGTCGACCTGCCTGTTATTGTCCATAACCGTCAAAGGCTTGATTCGATTGAACTTGTCCCGTTCAAAATCCTTATAAATAACGGAATTGCAGGCATAATGCCGGGGCATCTTTCAGTGCCTGCTCTAAGCCACGACGGCAACCTGCCAGTAACTATATCAAGATCGGTTCTTACGGATCTCCTTAAAAACGAACTCGGTTTCCAGGGCTTGATAATATCGGATGCAATGAATATGGGAGGAATTACAAAATATTCTACAAAATCCGATGTGGAAATGCTTTCTCTAAAAGCTGGAATGGATGTCCTTGAATATGTAGTTGATCCTGTATCTACTACAAATTATTTAATGGAACATATAAAGAAAGGAAATATTACAGAAGCCGATATTAATGAAAAATGCAGAAAGGTTCTTGCATTGAAATACTGGTCAGGCCTGAATTCAAATACGCAAATTGAAACTTATAACCTTAAAGAAGCCCTTATGTCCCCTTCAACCTCAGCACTCATCAGAGAACTTTATGCATCCGCCCTGACAGTATTGAATAATAATGAGAATGTCATTCCTATGAGGCAACTCGATAAATTAAAAATAGCGACTCTCGCAGTAGGTAAAAATGAACCGACAATATTTCAGAAAAGAGTTGCATCTTATACAGTAACAGACAATTATTATATAAATAGATTTAATGATAAGAATATCGGCACACTTCTGGATAGCCTGAAACGTTATGACATGGTAGTTGCCGGCATATATGCTCCCGACAGGATACCTTCAAATTATACAATTGCAGACAGTTTAAACCTTCTGGTCGAAAAACTTAATAATCAGAATAAATGTATTATAAGCTGGTTCGGCAATCCCTATTTAATTAACAAAATTGATGCATTAAGCAACTCGTCAGTGCTTTTGCTTGCCTACCAGAATAATGTTTTTACAGAAGACCTGTCAGCACAGCTAATCTTCGGAGGTATAGAAGGAAAAGGAAAGCTCCCGGTGACTATAAATAAAAATTATCCGGCAGGATACGGTTTGATAACACCTGGCAATATAAGGTTAAAATATGGACTGCCAGAAAATGCAGGAGTATCATCGGCAAAACTTGAATCAAAGATTGATTCTATTGCCAACTTAGGCATTTCAGAGAAAGCTTATCCTGGCTGTGAGATAATTGTTGCCAGGAAAGGAATGGTAATCTTTCACAAATGCTATGGTTATCATACTTATGAAAACAAAACGCCTGTTACCGAAAATGATTTATACGATCTCGCTTCGGTTACCAAGGTATCTGCCGCGACGCCCGCATTGATGGTACTTAACTCCAGGGGTTTATTTTCACCTGATGAAAAACTCGGTAATTATCTTCCTGAATTCAAAAGGTCGAATAAATCCGAACTTCTTTTGAGAGACATGCTTGCTCATCAGGCTGGTCTTGTTGCCTGGATTCCTTTCTGGAAAGAGACTATAAAAAAGAATGGTGAATTCAAACCCCGTACTTTCAGCCATGAATATTCGTCGAAATACCCGCTAACTGTAGCTAATGGTCTTTATATTCATAAAAACTACAGGGAAAAGATTTTCCGTGAAATAAAGAAAAGCCCGGTAAGCAATGAGAAAAAATATCTTTATTCCGACTTGACATTTATTATTGTTCCTGATATTATCGAAAGACTTAGTGGACAGAAGTGGTATGAACTTGTTACTGATAGTATTTACCGCAAGATAGGGGCATTCGATATCTGTTTCAATCCATGGCGTAAAAATCCACTTGAAAGAATTGTCCCAACCGAGTATGATTCTCTTTTTAGAAAACAATTGATTCATGGAACGGTACACGACGAAGCAGCAGCCATGCTAGGAGGAATTTCAGGACATGCAGGCCTGTTTGCAACCGGGAATGACCTTATAAAACTAATGGAACTTTACCGCAGGATGGGAACTTATGGCGGTGAACAATTTATTAGTGAAAATGTTATGAGGGAATATACAAGAGTACAGTTTCCGGAAAATAAAAACAGGCGTGGACTTGGTTTTGACAAACCTTTGCTCGAAAATTCCTCCCTTCCTCCAAAAGATACTTATCCTACATATAGTGTGTCGCCTGAAAGTTTCGGACACTCAGGATTTACCGGCACTTTCGTATGGGTGGATCCAATATGGGAGATTAGTTACGTGTTCCTTTGCAACAGAGTATACCCGACAAGGAACAACAATAAACTCTCAGAAATGAATATTCGCACTGAAATATTACAGGCAATTTATGATGCAATAATCTACTAGTGCAAAGTGTCTGTATTTTAAGCTTTTTATTGCTCAGAGTAAATGGCACAGAAAAATATTAAACTCTCTGTGCCTTTTGCTCTTTGCTCTGTGCTTCACTTTGGTGCCCAGAACAGGACTCGAACCTGCACACCGTTACCGGCACTACCCCCTCAAAGTAGCGTGTCTACCAATTCCACCATCTGGGCTTTTATTGCTCAGGGCACAGGGCACAGAGCTAAGAAAATGATAATACTCTAAGCTCTGAGCCCCATGCTCTGTGCTTTATTTTGGTGCCCAGAACAGGACTCGAACCTGCACATCATTGCTGACACTAGTCCCTGAAACTAGCGCGTCTACCAATTCCGCCATCTGGGCTTATAAAAGTATATAACGGTACAAAGGCTTAACGGCACAATAGCTTTAAGGCCTGAAAGCAGCTTATTTCTTTGTTAAAAAACTTATCATTCACTCGGCATAAACTATCATATAGTCAATCCATATCATTGTTCCGGGCTCACTATTTCAATGAACATACTTTGTCACAATTGCGATTGCAAAAATACAAATTTTTACGAAAACTTATTCCTGATAATTCATTATTAAAATATTCCATTTGAAATTTCTATATAAATAAAAAATATATTTTTGCAACCTTATAAATTATATTATTTAAATGTTCATTTTTTAAATACGTAAACAAAAAATATTTTTTCTTTAACATTTTATAGTTCAATAATTCATTAAAATTACATTAAGAAGGGAAAGATGAAAATTATGAAGTTCGGGGGAACATCTGTTGGAACCCCTGAAAGAATGAGATCAATAGTAGATTTAATAAATACGGATGAAAAAGTCATTGTTGTATTGTCGGCTATGTCAGGAACAACAAATGCTTTACTTGAGATAACGGAGATGCTTTCTTCAGGCAACAAAACTGGTGCCGCAGGAAGAATTGAATCTTTGCGGAAAAAATATCATGATGTGATTAATGAACTATATGAGAAAGAAGATACAAAACTACTTGCTACTGAATTAATTGACGATCATTTCAATTTAATTTCAGATTTAATAAACGGCGATTTTTCAAAAAATCAGGAAAAAATCATTGTGTCACGAGGCGAAATTATTTCCACAACGCTTTTCCATCTCCTTTTACAGGAGATGAATATTAAATCGGCTCTTATATCTGCTCTTAATTTTATGAGAATTGATAAATATGGCGAGCCTGATTTATACTATATAACTGAAAATCTCAATCGTGAACTCAGCAATTATCCGGATTATAATATTATTATCACACAGGGATTTATTTGCAGAAATTCGTTTGGTGAAATTGACAATCTGAAAAGAGGCGGAAGCGATTATACTGCGTCGCTGGTTGGTGCTTCAGTTAGTGCAAGTGAAATACAGATATGGACAGATATAAATGGCTTTCATAACAATGATCCGAGATATGTTGAAAACACTTTCCCTGTCAGGGAATTGTCCTTTGACGAAGCTGCAGAGCTGGCATATTTTGGTGCTAAGATTCTTCATCCTTCAACCATTAATCCGGCCCGGGAAAAAAACATTCCGGTAAGGCTGAAGAATACTATGCAGCCCGACGACCCGGGAACAATCATAACGCACAAATACGATTTTAAAGATTACAAAGCCGTAGCAGCCAAAGACGGCATAACAGCAATCAGAATAAAGTCCGACCGTATGTTGATGGCATACGGTTTTCTGAGAAAAATTTTTGAAATCTTTGAAACCTACCGTACCCCAATTGATATGGTTACAACATCGGAAATATCTGTGGCATTAACTATTGATAATCCTGAAAATCTCAGTCATATAGTTAAAGAACTTAAAGAGCTGGGGCAGGTTGAAGTTGAAGAAAACCAGTCGATAATATGTATTGTTGGAGATTTCCGGACCGATCGCCCCGGTTCTGCTCCTGAAATATTTGAAGCGCTAAATACGATTCCTATTAAAATGATTGATTATGGAGGAAGTCCGCACAGTATTTCGCTTTTAATAGATACAAAAAATAAAATAAATGCTCTTCGTCTTTTGAATGAACATCTTTTTCCCGAAATCTATGGCGGTTAATTTCCCTGTTGGCAAATTTGAAAATCTGAGGACACCTTTTTATTATTATGATATTAATGTCCTTAGAAAAACTCTGGACACATTAAGAGAAGAAGCAGGAAAATATGGATATAAGATACATTATGCCGTAAAAGCCAATTTTAATCCTGAAATTCTTAAAATTATCTCTTCTTATGGATTCGGAGCCGATTGTGTAACCTGGAACGAGATAGAACGAGCCATGGAATGCGGCTTTAGTCCTGATAATATAATGTTTGCCGGCGTAGGTAAATCGGACTATGAAATTTTAAATGCACTAAAAGCTGGGATTTATTGTTTTAATTGTGAATCTATTCAGGAACTTGAAATCCTCAATTCATTTGCAGAGAAGCTGGGATTAAATCAGAATATTGCACTCAGAATAAATCCGCATATTGACGCACATACTCATAATTACATTACTACAGGCATAGAGGAAAGTAAGTTCGGCATTACAATGGCTGAACTCGACCAAACTGTAGAAAAACTCAGACATTTGAAAAATTTGAGTTTTGTTGGCATTCATTTTCACATAGGCTCCCAGATTACCAGAATGCAGGTTTTTAAAAGTCTTTGCATAAGAATAAATGAAATTTCCGACTGGTTTAGTTCACAGGGATTTAATCCCAAGATTATCAATGCTGGCGGTGGGCTCGGAATAGATTACTATAACCCTGATTCCTATCCTGCCTTCCACGACTATTTCGGCGTATTCAAAGAACTGGTAAATATTTATGCCGGGCAGGAGCTTCATTTTGAACTGGGAAGGTCAATTACCGGTCAATGTGGGTCGTTGATTTCAAGAGTACTTTATATAAAAAACGGTAGTAATGCAAAATTCGCAGTTATTGACGCGGGTATGACCGATCTCATACGTCCGGCATTATATCAGGCTTATCATAAAATTGAAAATCTTACATCCTCTCTAAAGCCGTTACGCTATAATGTTGTTGGTCCGATATGTGAATCGTCGGATACATTCGGTAAGTTTGTCGAGCTACCCGAAACAAGAAGAGGCGACATATTGGCAATCCGGTCGGCAGGTGCATACGGAGAAGTTATGGCCTCGAGGTATAATCTCAGAGAACTACCTTATTCGGTCTTTTCAGATAAACTTTAACGATTTTGATTTACAAAAGATTGCTAGCAATAGTTATCTAATCGCTTTTCTCATTAAGCCGTAATTTACTGTGTTTTATCCCGTAAAAGAAATAAATGCAAAAACCTATAAGCATCCATATTATAAGTCTTAGCCATGTTGCAAGAGGTAATGCGGCCATTTGAAGAAAGCAGATGAAAGCTCCCAGGATAGGCACAACAGGTACACCTGGAGTACGAAAAGGCCTCTTAATATCAGGTTTTGATTTTCTCAGGATAATGACACTTATACAAACAATTACAAACGCAAGCAGAGTTCCTATTGAAACCAGTTCTCCAAGTATGCTAATAGGTAAAATGCCTGCAATTATCATTGCCACAGTACCTGTGATTATAGTGCTGCCCCATGGAGTTTTGAATTTTGGATGAACCTTCGAAAATACAGGTGGTAGAAGACCGTCTTTTGACATTGCAAAAAATATCCTAGGTTGCCCTAGTAACATTACCAGTATAACGGAACTTAAACCAGCAATAGCTGCTATTTTAACAATAGGCCTCAGCCAGAACATTCCAGGTCCCATAGCATTTACTCCTACTGCAACAGGGTCGGCAACATTAAGTTTCGTATAACTGACAATTCCTGTAAGAACAATTGCAACCAGTATGTATAATACGGTAGAAATTGCAAGTGAACCGAGGATTCCGACCGGCATATCTTTCTGCGGATTTTTTGCTTCCTGTGCAGCAGTAGAAACAGCATCAAATCCTATATATGCAAAGAAAATTACACCTGCTCCTCTGAATATGCCACTTATTCCATATTTGCCGAATTCATGTGAATATGCCTTTATCCATCCCCATAAAGAACTATACTCGGAAATAGGAGTACTTTCGACCTTATTTGGAGGAATAAATGGATGCCAGTTGGATGATTTAACGAACATAAAACCCACACTAACAAAAATAATTATAACCGATACTTTGGTTATGACCATTATATTATTAAAATTGGCCGACTCTTTTATTCCGATCACAAGGAGTATTGTCAGAAGAGCAATTATAAACATTGCCGGAAGGTTCATAATACAGGTGACATATGGTAATGAGTCAATATTTATGCCCGAGTTTGTGATTGAATGTATTGCATTGCTTTTATTCATCCAGCCCATTTCCGGAACATTTATAAGAATAGTTCCAGTAGCATCTGTAAACTGAGGAGGAATATTAATATTAAAGTCACGAAGAAAACTAACAACATAGCCCGACCATCCAACCGATACAGTGGATGCTGCAAAAAGATATTCGAGTATCAAATCCCATCCAATAATCCATGCAAGAAATTCACCAAGTGTTGCATAGGCATAAGTATAAGCACTTCCTGCAACAGGTATCATAGATGCGAATTCGGCATAGCATAAGCCGGCAAAACAACAAGCAATACCTGAAATAATAAATGAAATAACTATAGCTGGCCCTGCAAACTGTGCTGCAGCCTGCCCAGATAATACAAATATTCCGGCACCTATTATTGCTCCAATGCCGAGCGTAACAAGATTACTTACCGTTAATGTTCTTTTTAAGCCGCCCGTATCTTTAGATTCATTTAAAAGAGTATCAAGCGGTTTAGTTATTAGAAGTTTTTTCTTTGTCATTGATTATTTTTGAATTCACAATTTTATAAAATTTTTACAAACGAAAATTTTATATTTAAAAATGTTTAACATCAAATGTCAAATCAATTGAAATAAAAAATTTATTCCCCTTACCATATTTTCTATGGTAATCTGAGGTTACCGGAATAAATAAATTTTGGCAATGTTAATTTTTATGATACTTTAAAACAAATATTTCCCATAAAGAAATAAAACTATTTCTTCATTATTTTTAGTAAACCTTATGATAACGACAATTAATTAACTATCTAAGTTTCATTTCCTGCTGCAGCCTCGATAAGTTCACGGGCGTTTTTCAAAGCCGCCGGAGTTACTTCTCTCCCACTCAGAAGTTTAGCAACCTCAAGAATTCTATCTTCATCGGATAATCTTTTTATACGAGTAATTGTTGATTGTCCGGAATCATCCTTATAAACATGGTAATGTATATTCCCTCTTGCTGCAACTTGAGGAAGATGAGTGATATTAATAACCTGCATATATTTACCCATTCCTGCAAGTATTTGTCCAACTTTATCAGCAACTTCGCCAGATACGCCCGAGTCAATTTCGTCAAAAATTATTGTAGGAAGATTACCGACGCTGCTCATAAGAGATTTAAGAGTAAGCATCACTCTTGACAGTTCACCTCCTGAAGCTATTTTGGTCAGGCTCTCAGGTGGTACCTCTCTGTTTGCCGAAAAGAGAAAATCTGCCCTATCGGTCCCTGTTTCAGAAAGGTCTTCTGTTTGAGTAAGTATTATTCTGAATTTTGCATTAGGCATGCCTAATTGCCTCAACATTTCAGTTACTTTATTCTCAATATCAGGAATTGTTTTTTTTCTGGCATCCGAAAGCTTTTCGGCATTGGCAATCAGCTCTTTATAACTTGATTCGAGTATTTTTTCAAGTTCACCCAGATGGTCATCGCCAGACACAATCGAATTTACAAATTCCTGCAACTCATGTGTTTTGTTTATCAGTTCATTAAGGCTTTTAAGTCTGTGTTTCTGCAAAAGGGAGTATATAAAGTCGAGACGCTCATTAATAGCTTCTAGTTTTTGAGGGTCATCTTCAATTTGTGAAAGTATTTTTTCGGTTTCCGAATTAATATCATCAAGTTCAATATATGCTGAATTGATTCTTTCGGCAATGGTCTCAGTACCATGTAATAGCTCTTTAACCTTACTCATAATTTGTTTTAATCGGCTCATTATTCCCAGCACCGAAGCATCATCAGATGAAAGCATAGAAACAACGGTACTTAGATAAGCTTTAATCTCACCGGCATGCTCAAGAACCGCCTGTTCTCGTTCGAGTTCTTCCTGCTCATTTTCAACCAATTTTGCTTCCAAAAGCTGATTAAGCTGAAACCTGTAATATTCAAGGTCTGACCGGTTTTTTTCGGCTTTTCCCTTCAAATCATTATATTCTCTTTCAAGTTTTCTATAATTCTTATAAAATTGTTTATAGGATTCTCTTAATAAAAAATTTCCTGCAAAAGTATCAATCACATTAAGTTGAAAAATAGATTCATTAAGCATCAGGTTTTCATGCTGTGAATGAATATCAATAAGTTTATCGCCTAGCTCTTTTAGAACGTTAAGTGTTACCGGTATGTCATTGATAAAAGCTCTCGATTTTCCTGCCGGATTGATTTCGCGTCGAATAATGCTTGTCTTGTCATATTCCAGGTCGTTCTTTTCAAAGAATTCTTCCAGCCCATAATCTTCAATATTGAAAGTGCCTTCAACAATACATTTTTCAGAATCATTTAAGAGAGCTGAAGAATCGGCCCTTGCACCCAGAATAAGTGATAATGCTCCAAGCAGGATGGATTTTCCGGCTCCAGTCTCACCTGTTATTACCGTTAACCCTTTAGTGAAGCCGATATCTAGCTCGCGTATAAAAACATAATTTCTGACATACAATTTAATCAGCATATTTGCAATTCAGTTAAAAGGTTCAGTTTCCTGCAGTAATTTTCTGATATTTGGCCTTATTTGCCGGATCTATTTCATTTAGTATTTCCAGAACTCTTTCCTTTTCTTCAGGGAATGCTTCGGCAAAGATATTTACTATTTCATCTGCTTTTGCATCGAGGATTACTTGAAGAAAGTACATATAAGGATCCGGTTTTCTCCTGTAGGTTTCCTGTAAAAGTCTCAGACTTTCAACAATATTTGTTCTTGCTTCGCTTACTCTTGATTCCAGTTTGTCGAGTCCGTTTATATGATATTCATATAAGAATTTCCTTACTCCTGCATATTCCTTATCGAGTATATTTTTAACAAGCCAGTAACGGTTTCTGTTTCGTGAACCGTCGTATGGTTTCCAGCCTGGTTCAGGAGCATTCTGGGCATTGGTAACAATTTTTTCAGCAACCTGGAAAAATTCTGTACCTCCTTCAGGTGAAAAAGAGTCGGCATCAATACCTATAATTATATATGCATAATAAGCAAGAACAGAAATAAGATTAGATTTGTGTATGCTCGGATCAAATTCGAAAGGCTGGAACTCTACATATCTGAATTGAAAGTTATTGTCAATAAAGTTCAGCATCGTCGTATTGTATGTTGTATTGAAAACAGGACGGCGGAGCTGAATCTGAATGGTGCCGCGGAACTCATCGGCGGAAAACTGATCGGTGAGATTTATAAGCAAATTACAATCAATTCTTTCAGCATAACTTATTATCATGTTAGTCCATACTGTATTATTCATGAACTCGTAAATATCTCTCTGCATAGTGATAAATACCTGTCTGTTTGTGCCCTGAATCTTCTGTGCTGAAACCTGAACATTACAATTCAGTTCCTGAGAATAAATAATCGGCGAGAAAAACAACAAAATAAATATAAAGGCAATATGCTTCGGTTGAAAATTCATCTTGGCTCGGTGGAAATTGAAATTATTTTATAAATTATATCTTTTGCGGCTTCGTTTTTCGATTTCAACTCAAATTTATTAATATTATTGTTTTTGTCTATTATAGTTATTTTGTTTGTATCTGATCCGAAAGCAGCCCCTTTGTCTTTTAGTGAATTAAGGACTATGATATCGAGGTTTTTCTTTTTTAGTTTTTCGATCGCATTCTCGAGCTCATTATCTGTTTCAAGTGCAAATCCTGCGATAATCTGATAAGGTTTTTTTAATTGTCCCAGTTCAAATGAAATATCTATTGTTGGCACAAGTTTAAGGAAAAAAGGTTCGGATGTTTTTTTGATTTTTACTGATAAAGGTGATTCAGGAGTGAAATCGGCAACTGCTGCGGAAAGAATTGCAACATCGCATTCAGGGAAAAGTCTTATACATTCTGAGGCCATTTCCGATGCAGTGGTTACATTGTAGATTCTTATATCCTGATTTGAAGGCATAATTGAAACAGGACCTAACACCAGATGCACTTCCGCACCAAGAAATGCGGCTACATCGGCAAGTGCTATTCCCATTTTCCCAGAAGAATAATTGCTTATAAACCTTACCGGATCGATTGGTTCCCTGGTGGGGCCGGCGTTTATAAGGTATCTCTTTTGAGAAAGAGGTTTAAACCCGGGGGGAAAAGAATTTTTCAATCTCCCTTACAATTTTATCCGGTTCAACCATTCGTCCCTTTCCTGAAAGGCCGCTTGCAAGTTCACCCGATTCTGGTTCCAATATAAAGTTGCCGAATGAACGCAGGGTTTCAATATTTTTTTCTGTTGCCGGATGCTTTAACATATTGGTATCCATTGACGGTGCAATAAAGATAGGGCATCGGGCTGCAAGATAAGTCGTAAGGAGAAGATTGTCGGCAATACCGTTTGCCATTTTTGCAATAGTGTTAGCCGTGGCAGGTGCAATAAGAAAGAGGTCGGCCCACAAGGCCAGGTCAATATGGCTATTCCATGAACCATTTTCTGGGTTAAAAAAGTCAGAAATTACAGGGTTTCCAGATAATGAAGCCAGGGTAAGCGGAGTAATAAAATCCTTTGCTCGTTCTGTCATTATTATTCTCACCGAGGCATTCGCTTTAACAAAAAGACGAACAACGGAAGTTATTTTGTAAGCCGCTATACCACCGGTTACACCAATAAGTATCTTTTTGCATGCAAGCATTCAGATTAGTTGCTTTTTGTCTTACCGGTTTTTTCGGGATTCCTGTAATATATCTTTGATTCTTCGAATTCCTGAAGAGCAATAAGAGTTGGCTTAGGAAGCCGCTCGTAAAATTTGGAAATCTCAATTTGCTCCCTGTTTTCGAAAACCTCTTCAAGGTTATCTGCAACCGACACAAATTCTTCAAGTTTCTTGTTAAGTTCCTGCTTTAATTCCACAGCTACCTGATTTGCTCTCTTACCTATTATCACGATTGCCTCATAAATATTTCCTGTGGCATTATAAAGCTTCTCGATGTTACGTGTTACTGTAGTCGTAATTGAAGCATCTATTTTTTTGTAATCCATATTTTATTTAGTATTTGCCTGGTTTTCGTTACTTATATTAAGTTTTCTGCTTACAGTATGAAATATATCTGCAACTTCCTTGTAGTAAATTGTTTTCGGAAACTCCTCAATAAAAGAAAAATATTCATCGAGCGTTTCCTGATATCTTTCGGTTTGCTTTGAAGGGACGCTATTCTCAGCGTAAAGGAAAAGTGAATTAAGTTTCAGAAACATCATTTCCTCTCTGTATTTTGAAGCCGGATATTTATTAACGCAGTTTTCAAGTGATACAATAGCTGCTTTATACTGCTTCATGTCATAATATAGTTTGGCACTTATAAAAGCTTTTCGAGCAAGTTTCTCACTAAGCTCGTCAATATATTTTGCAGCATCAGGTACTCTGGGGTGAAATGGAAATCGTCCGATGAAAATCTGAAAAGCTTCAATAGCATCGACAGTATTCGTCTGGTCAAGTTCAGGCCTTGGAGACATATAATACTTGCACAATGCAGTCATAAAAACGGCCTCTTCCACATGTTCGCCGTACGCGTATAAATCGGCATAATTTTTAAATTCTGTCGCGGCCATAAGGTAGTCTTTCATATTGAGATAACATTGAGCATTGAGCCATGTAAGGTTCTCGGCTTCTTGTGTTGCACGGTAAACCGGTAAAACCTGATTAATAAGTTCTGAAGCCTTCATATATTTACCCTGGTCGTAATACTCTTTAATCTTTGCAATTTTAAGCTCATAATCTGTGCTTTTCAATAGCTTCTCATATTCCCCGCAGGAAACTATTGTCAAACATAAAATGAATATTAAAAGATATCGAAACTTCATGCGAAAATATGGTGCAAAGTTACTGAATATTTTTTTATATATCATAACGATTCAAACTTTATGATATTATTTTTTATCGTTCAATAATAGTTTTTAGTATTTATGATTTTTTGTTTTTCTTTGCCTGATAAAATAAATAGTTAATTGATCTGTTGTAATTTTTAAAAAAATTATTAACTTATATGGATATTTTCGACAAGATTTCAAGAAACAGAGGGGCTTTAGGTCAGTACTCCGATTTTGCCGACGGTTATTTTATGTTTCCGAAACTTGAAGGTGAAATAGCACCAAGGATGAAATTTCGTGGCAGGGAAGTACTAACATGGAGTCTTAACAATTATCTCGGCTTGGCTAATAATCCTGAAGTAAGAAAAGCTGATGCCGAGTATGCTGCACAATATGGGCTTGCTTACCCTATGGGTGCAAGAATGATGTCGGGCGAAACTTCGATACATGAAAAATTTGAGCAGATGGCTGCGGAATTTGTTAATAAAGAAGCGGCCTATCTCCTTAATTATGGTTACCAGGGGATGTTTTCAATTATCGATACTCTGGTTGACAGGCATGATGTGATAGTATATGACTCCGAATCGCATGCCTGTATAATTGACGGGATGAGACTGCACATAGGAAAAAGATTTGCTTATGCTCATAATGATATCGATAATTGTGAGAAACAGCTTCAGCGAGCAACAAAAATGGCTGAGCAGACAGGTGGAGGAATCCTCGTTATAACCGAAGGTGTTTTCGGCATGGCAGGAGACCTTGGTAAACTGGATAAGATTGTAGAGCTTAAGAAAAAATACAAATTCCGTTTTCTGGTTGACGATGCTCATGGCTTTGGAACTATGGGACAGACAGGTGCTGGAACTGGTGAACATTTTGGAGTCCAAAATGGCATTGATGTTTATTTTGCAACTTTTGCAAAATCAATGGCTGGTTTTGGAGCATTCGTTGCAAGTACAAAAGAAGTCATAACATTCCTCAGATATAATATGAGGTCGCAGATATATGCCAAAGCTCTCCCTATAGCAATGGCAATGGGAGCTATTAAAAGACTCGAGCTTATCAAGTCACATCCTGAATACAGGGAAAATCTCTGGACAATTGTAAAAACATTGCAAAATGGCTTAAGAGAGGCAGGGCTTGACCTTGGTAAAACAGAATCTCCTGTCACTCCAGTATATATAAGATGTCATGTTACTCAAGCATCTCAACTTGTATATGACCTTAGAGAAAATTATAATTTATTTTGCTCTCTGGTTATTTATCCGGTTGTACCTAAAGATGTGATAATGCTCAGGCTTATTCCTACTGCTGTTCATACACTTGAAGATGTTGAATACACAGTGAATGTTTTCAAAGAGATAAAAAAGAAAGTAGACAACGACGAATATCCACATGAGATGGCAGTTTTTCGAAATAATCGTCGATGAAATCTTATTTCAAAACTATCAGATTGTCAGAAAAGCTTGTTACAAAATTCAATAAGTTTCACGACATCATCTGAAACTTCAAAATCTACCTTGTTGTCCGCAATATATTTCTTTATCTGGTTTTTCTTGTCGGGGAAATGCTTTAATAATTGATTTTTTGATACAAAACTTTTCATTTGTCCGTCAATAATTATCCAGTATATATCGTCATATTTAATATTCGTTTCATCAATATTCTTCATTCTGAAAGGTTCACCTTTTAGAGGCATATAATTCATATAATTAGATGACGAAACGTCTGATTTACCGTCGTATGCAGCAGGTTTTGAAGCCCCAAGGTCTTTACCTGTATGCTGAATAAAAAGAGGTATCTTGTCTTCGATGGCAACTTCAAGAAATATTTTATTCCATGGTATAAATTTTTTACCCTGCAAATATATAGTGTCGACCGATTCACAATTCACCATCTCATAAACCTGCCCTCTCTGGAGAAACATCATTTTCTCAAGCACAACGCTATAATTAAGAAGAAGATAAATATCCTTTCCGGTTTTCATAGCAACTTTCCCGGGTTGAAAATCAGGGAAGAGATATTGTTCAGGATACTTAATAACAATTTCATCCTCTTCCTGCCCTTTTAACATAAAACTATTAATAAAACAGACAGTTAATAATATTAAAAAACATAATGACGATTTAAAATATTTTAATTTGATCATAAAATTAACCTTATTTCATTGAAAATCACTACAAATATAGTCAATTATTATATGTAATATAAATAAATTAATATTGAAAAAAAATTAAAATATCTTCACTGATAAGAATTTTATGGAGCTGGAATATTCAGAAGTTTGGATTAAATAAACTCTCTATAGCATCGAAATAATATTCAGTCCAGCCTTGTGAAATATTTTCATAACTTTCATCGGGTATATTTGTATGTTCGACTGTTACCTCGGCAAAATTCTTAATAGGTTTAATTAAAATCGTAACGATTGATTTTTCAATCTGATCGCCGAAATACCATTCCTGAACAATTTTTCTGTTCTTAATAAATTCTATGTTTTTGCCTTCGATATCGCCTTCCCATAAAGAGAATTCGGAACCCGGCTCCTCCTTCATCACTGCTTTATAACCTGTCCACAGCTCAATAATGAAAGGATTGGTAAGTGCCGAATAAATATCGGAAGGCTCAACATTTATTCTGAAAGTCTTTTTGAATGTTTTCATTATTTTTTCTATTGTTAAACAGGAAGGTTTAAATAGCGATATTAAAGTATTAAAGGTTAATATCTCTGTTCCGAAAGGTAGCGTTCAGCGTCAATAGCAGCAATGCAGCCCGAGCCTGCCGCTGTTACAGCCTGTTTATAATATGGATCCTGAACGTCGCCTGCAGCAAATACACCTGGTATGTTTGTTTTCGATGTTCCGGGTATGGTTTTAATATATCCGACTGAATCCGTTTCAACGAATTTACTAAAAAGACCTGAATTAGGTATATGACCTATAGCTAAAAAGAGTCCGTCAATTTTTAATTTTACAATCTCCTCTTCCGGAGTGCCTTTCTTTTTTGCGAGAATTGCTCCTTCAACTCCGTCGCCACCAAAAAGGTCCATAAGCTGATGTTCCCATAATATCTCAATATTAGGCGTGTTGAAAATCCTATCTTGCATAATTTTTGAAGCTCTAAGGACATTTCGTCTGACAATTAGATAGACTTTTCTGCACAAACCAGAGAGGTACAATGCTTCTTCCATTGCCGTATCGCCTCCTCCGACCACAGCAACATCTTTACCCTTATAGAAAAAACCATCACATGTTGCACATGCCGACACACCTCGTCCTGCATATTTTTTTTCTGCTTCGATGCCAAGGTATTTTGCAACGGCGCCTGTTGCAATTATAACAGTATCGCAAAGGATCTCTTTTGCTCCGTCAATAGTAACTTTCAAAGGCTTTTGTGAAAAATCAACTGAACTTACAACGCCGAATCGTACTTCTGTACCGAATCTTTCAGTTTGCTTTTTTAAATTTTCCATCAATTCGGTACCAGAAACACCTTCAGGAAAACCTGGAAAATTCTCAATTCTATGAGTTTTTATAAGCTGCCCGCCAATTTCAATACCTGTATACAGGATGGGTTTCATATTCGCCCTCGAAGCATAGATTGAAGCAGTATAGCCTGCCGGTCCGGAACCTATTATAAGACATTTTACTTTCTCAACATTTTCAAATACATGTAGTTCCCGGTTACTCTTAGTTTCCAAATTTTTAAAAAATTCCATAAGTAAATAATAATGTTGTTATTTCCATTCAAACAAATTAAGTTCTATTTAGAAATTTTAATTATGCAAAAATGCATTTTTAATTTTTCATTCTAATCATAGGATGGCATTAATAATGAAATTTTATGTTTTAACTGTTATTGCATTATCGGAATTGTTAACTAATTTTGTATTGTATTTATCGGTCATTTTTAAGATATGATGAGGATTATCGTTTTTATTTTGTTTCATGCTTTTTCAAGTTGACCGATTTGCTCTTTTTAAATGCTACGTTGATCAAATACCACCTTCTCCGCCAACCGGCGGATACGGTGGTCAAAACGGGGTGTGGCGCAGTTGGCTAGCGTGCTAGCATGGGGTGCTAGTGGTCGCCGGTTCGAGTCCGGCCACCCCGACTTCATCCGTTTAATCCGCAGGCTGGAGGAAAAGGCGAGTAAAATTATTGAGGAGGACAAACATTTAATAATTCACTGCAAGTTGATACGAAAATTGTGGTTTTGACTTTACGCGGAAAATTAATGCCGATTAATTTTGATATATGTAAATAGTTGTGGTAAATTCTGGAAATAGCGAAAAAATGCCGTTATTAGGAAGGTTTCTCAGTAAGTTTCTTATTATTTTCCTTATCTATTTCATCCCCAATTTTCAATAACTTTCTTGTGTCGAAAATATCTATTATAAACAGAATAAGGCATATACATGCTGCCGAATACATTAATGAGCCAGGAAGAAGCACTTCGGCAACCATTATTGCAGAAATTATGATTCTCGCTTCGGTAGGACCCAATCTTCCGGTATCGATTGAATAATTTCCTGTAATTTTATATTTCATTAATGAAATAATTATTTCCCAACCGTACAAAACAACAAAACCATATCCGAAGAGATCCCATAATCCTTCTGAATAGACCATATATCCGCATCCTATTAATATTATTCCTAACCAGTCGACTGTAATATCAAGAATAAATCCATACAATTTGCGGGGCTTATTTCGGAAATAGGCAACTCTTCCATCGAGTGAATCGCCAAGCCAGCTTATTGTAAAACCTAAAACCCCTAGCAAAAGATAGGCTCTATGAAAATAAAAAGCCAGTATGAAACTTATAAATACAATGATATTTCCCAAAAGACCTAAAGCCGTAAGCATATCCGAACTTATCCACGAAGGAACTCGCTGAACAAGGAGAGCAAGTAATTTTTGTTCGGGTTTTTTAAGAAAATTAGTTCTCATCCTATCCCTGGAAATAGAATCGAGTATTCTATGAATTCTTATTGAATCGTCATCATTTTTATTAAATGAATCCATGTGTATTTAAGTTTTACGAAATAGTCGATTAAATAAAATTTAAATAAAATAAAAACATTCCGGTTAATCCTTCCGATTTTTTCTGTTATGATGCAAATCTTCCGAATTCTTTGCCTTAAGGTACTAAGGTAAATTCTTTCCTCTTGAATTTATAAGCTCTAACAAATTTTTTATAAAAATTTTCTTAAAAAAGTTTTTCAAAGAAATAAAGAAATCGGAAAAAAGGAAAGAGATAAATATCAGTCAAACTGATATTCAGCAAGATTCAACATATATCGTGGAGTAAATGAGGAAGGTAACGGCATATTATAGACAGCCTTCCTTAAAAATTCACCGAATGTTTCTATATCTTTATATTGTTCTTGTTCTTCAACAGATATTATTTTACCAATTCCAATTCGTGGCTTCTGTCCTCTTTTATTAAAAAGTTCGCTGGGTAGTTTTAAATTCCGTATTTTCCAGTTTATCAGTCCGAGAAAATAGAAAAACGAAGAATTAGTATCAAAAAAACGAATTGGCATAACCGGAACTTTTGCCGATTTTATAAGACGAATAATACTTGTCTGCCATTGTCTGTCTCTGATACGTAAATCTTTCAGGCTGAAATCTGATACTGCTCCTGAAGGAAAAAAGCCTACAGGATGTCCGTTATACAAATGTCTTATTGTTTCCCTGATGCCATCGAGGTTTACACGGGTTATTCCTTTATTTTCATTGCTTACAGGGATAACTGAAATAAAGTTATCCTTCATTGTTTTTACTTTTGCAAGTATATTATTGACCATTAATTTAAAATCCGGACGTATAGCTGCAATCAGGTCTACCAGAATAATCCCGTCCAGCCCTCCATAAGGATGATTTGAAATAGTAATAAATGGCCCTTTTTTAGGCAAAAATTTTAAACGTTCTATATTACCTATTATATATTTTATACCCAAATCGTTTAACAAACTAGAAGTAAATTTTGCCCCTGTATATTCGATCGAATTCTTATAAACCTTATTTACTTTATCTAAAGAGAAAATCCGCATAAGTAATTCAGCCCGTTTGTATCCCTTTTCCCCTTTGAAAATTGGTGATATAGCCTCAAAATCTTTATAATCCACCACTTTCATATTAAACGTAATTAATTAATATGCAACTACTTCAAAATTATTTTTACTAAAAGTAAAAATCCCGGCCCTATTTTAGTTGCAATTACAAAGATACTAAAATAACCTTAAAACTTATTAATATAATTTTTGAAGATAGTATTTAATTGATATTCTATTTATTAACTTTTATATTTTTCAACATATTATCGGCAAATATTGATCAAGCTAAGTTTTGCATCAAAAAGTGGGTCAATCTGCTAATATAAATAAAAAATATAATTGTTCCTATCTACATTACGTAAGGTATATTAACTTATTTTATTTTAATTAATTAACATATTAATATTATTTTTAATTTTGATAAGGATTTAAAGATATTAAAAACAATGAAACTGGTAAAAATTGCAGGATGGATCTCAGCTGGAATCGGTATTCTGATTATTATTTTTGCGGCAATCTCGTTGTTAATTGGCAAGAATCTTTTTGGTTTCAAACATTTGGTGAATTATTTCCATGCCGCCAATAGTTTTTTACTGACGGCAATAACTATGTTTCTTGCATCAGCTATTTGCTGCAAAAATAATGTTACAGAATAACATGTTTCGCTGAAAATTTTATTTGCAGGAAAATTTATTTATGAAGTAAATAAGGAGGTTCCTGAGGTTTACAATTTACTTCTGTTGTAACAGTAAATAATATAAACAGAGGATAATAAGGTTTTTTATAATTTGTTCAAATGGTTTTTGTTGTTTTTAAGTTTTATTTTTTTGGGAAAGAAGTTTCTTGAGCTCATTCATTTCGTCTCTAAATAATGCTGCCTGAATGAAGTCAAGTTCCGAGGCGGCTTTCTCCATATTTTTTCTGGCCTTTTCAATTGCTTTTTCCAGAGCTTCTCTGTTCATATATTTGACTACAGGATCTGCAGCTATATCTGGTTTTCCCGGTTCAACATAGGCTTTTACATTTATGCCCTGCTTACTTAGCCCTGCAAGTATTGAGCCTTTCTTTTTGATTATCTGTGTCGGTTTTATACCTGCTTCGCTATTATATTTCAATTGCTTTGCCCTTCGTCTGTTTGTTTCATTAATAGTCTGCTTCATACTTTCTGTAACTGTGTCGGCATACATAATAACCATTCCATTGAGATTTCTTGCTGCACGTCCTGCTGTTTGTGTAAGTGATCTTGCCGAGCGAAGGAAACCCTCCTTATCTGCATCGAGGATAGCAACAAGTGAAACTTCAGGCAGGTCAAGCCCTTCTCTGAGGAGATTAACTCCAACTATAACATCGAATTCGCCTGCGCGCAATCCTTCCATTATTTCAATTCGTTCCAATGTCTCAATATCTGAATGTATATAACGACACCGGATGTTCAATGCTGAAAGATAAGCAGTAAGTTCCTCTGCCATTCTTTTTGTCAGAGTTGTTACAAGTGTCCTTTCTCCCTGTGCTGCTCTTATTCGGATTTCTTTTATAAGGTCGTCAACCTGGTTAAGGCTTGGGCGAACCTCAATAGGCGGGTCAAGCAGTCCGGTAGGACGAATTACCTGATCTACAAAAACTCCTTCGCTTTTCTGCAATTCATAGTCAGCAGGCGTTGCACTTACGTAAATAGTCTGGCCTGTAAGAGCCTCGAATTCATCTAGTGTGAGGGGGCGATTGTCAAGGGCAGCAGGAAGTCTGAATCCATATTCGACAAGAGTCTGCTTACGCGAATGATCTCCCCCATACATGGCACGAATTTGCGGCACGGTTACATGACTTTCATCAATTACTGTAATGAAATTATCCGGAAAATAATCAAGCAAACAGAAAGGCCTGGTGCCTGATTCTCTACCATCAAAATATCTTGAATAGTTTTCAATACCGCTGCAGTAACCGAGTTCCTTTATCATTTCAATATCATACTGGACTCTCTGTTCAAGTCTTCTTGCCTCCTCTTTCTTCCCAATATCATTAAAATATGCCACCTGATTTTGTAAGTCATACTGTATTGATTCTATAGCTTTGTTTATCCTATCGCGAGTTGTTACAAAAATATTGGCTGGATAGACAATATATTCATTCAATATTTCAACCCTTGTTCCATCTTCAGGATTAAAAGAATATATTTCTTCAATTTCGTCGCCGAAAAAGATAATTCGTATGGCAATGTCCGCATAAGCAGGGAAAATATCCAGAGTATTACCTCTAACCCTGAAAGTGCCACGTCGGAATTCAATCTCATCGCGGAAATAAAGACTATCGACAAGTTTGCGAAGCAACTGGTTACGTGGAATAATCTGACCTGTTCTTATATGTATCGTATTTGAATAAAAATCATCTGGATTTCCAATTCCATAAATGCATGATACCGATGAAACTACAATTACATCGTGTCTGCCTGAGAGGAGTGATGAAGTTGCACTAAGTCTTAGCTTCTCGATTTCCTCATTTATCGAAAGGTCTTTTTCGATATATGTATCTGTGACTGGAATATATGCCTCAGGCTGATAGTAATCATAATATGAAACAAAATATTCAACTGCATTATTAGGAAAGAATTGTTTGAATTCTCCATATAGTTGTGCAGCCAGAGTTTTATTATGACTAAGAACAAGCACAGGGCGTTGTACCTGTTCAATAACATTAGCGATAGTAAAGGTCTTTCCCGAGCCGGTTACACCAAGTAATGTCTGATAAGGTAATCCGTTATTAAGACCCTCTACAAGTTGTCTTATTGCCTCGGGTTGATCACCCGTAGGTTGAAAATCCGATACGAGTTTGAAATCCATCAGATCTATTTTACTGATAAATTACAATTTTTATTTAAATAGAATAGGTTTTATTCGGATTTTTAACAGGAAATTCATAAAAAAGCCGTCAGTTTGTTCACCTGACGGCTATAGTTACAATCATCAAAATTCTTAACCCAGGTAGCTCTTTAAAAGTTTACTTCTGGAAGTATGCCTGAGCCTTCTGATAGCTTTCTCCTTAATCTGTCTGACTCTTTCTCTTGTTAAGCCAAATTTTTCTCCTATTTCTTCCAGAGTCATTTCCTGGCATGAGATACCGAAGAAATGCTTGATAATGTCTCTTTCTCTTTCAGTAAGTGTTGCCAGTGCTCTTTCGATTTCCTTGGAAAGCGATTCGTCCATAAGAGCTTTATCTGCAACAGGAGAATCGGTATTTGGCAGAACATCGAGCAGACTATTATCCTCGCCTTCTACAAAAGGTGCATCAACCGATACATGCCTACCTGAAACTTTCAGTGTATCGGTAACTTTTTCTTTAGGGAGATCGAGTACATCTGCAAGTTCTTCGGGAGAAGGAGTTCTTTCGTATTCTTGTTCGAACTTAGAGAAGGCTTTATTAATCTTATTGAGTGAGCCGACCTGATTAAGAGGCAGGCGCACTATTCTCGACTGCTCAGCAAGTGCCTGAAGTATCGACTGTCTTATCCACCATACTGCATATGAAATAAACTTAAATCCTCTGGTCTCATCAAATTTTTCGGCAGCCTTAATAAGTCCGAGATTGCCTTCATTGATAAGATCAGGAAGGCTTAATCCCTGGTTCTGGTATTGTTTTGCAACCGAAACCACAAATCTTAAATTTGCTTTTGTGAGTTTTTCAAGAGCAGCCCTGTCTCCCTTTTTAATCCTCTGGGCAAGTTCAACTTCCTCCTCTACCGATATCAACTCCTCTTTACCAATCTCCTGAAGGTACTTGTCGAGCGATGCACTTTCCCTATTGGTGATTGATTTAGTAATCTTTAGTTGTCTCATCTATCCTTGAAAAAATTTCCGCAAAATTAATAACTTTTTATTTAAAATGAAAATTTTTAACAAATAATTTTATATTATTTCAATCCCCCGCTGAACTGGTAGCTGAAGTATGTACCATTCGATTGTATTCCTTCGATAGATGTCAAATTTTCGCCGTTATTAGTATAATTACGTACGTCGGCAGCACTTTTGACCTTCTTCCCATTCACACTCAAAATAATATATCCTTTTCGTATTCCAAGAGTTTTGAATCTGCCTTCGTTGACTTCTGTAACCTTAACGCCATAGTCTATCCCAAACATTTTCTTTTCTTCATTTGTAAGAGGTTCAAGTTTTGCACCAAACACTACTGCTGAACCTGCACCTGGTTTCACTATGCCAGTAGTATTTTCAATATTTTTAAGGGTAACCGATACTGTGTTTTCTTTACCTGAACGTACATAAGTTACGGTAACTTTATCTCCCGGACGATATCTGCCCACCTGTTCAAGGAGTTCGGGAACATTCCCGACATTTACTCCGTTGAACTTTATTATTACATCTCCCTCCTTCAGCCCGGCATCTTTTGCTGCGCCGTTTTCATATACTTCAGCTATATAAACTCCTTTAATTTCCTTAAGTTTTGCCTTTTCAGCTATTTCAGCAGTTACCTCATTAATGCCTACACCTAAAAAGGCTCTCTGAACTACACCATATAGTCTTAAGTCATCAATTACCTTCTTCACAATGCTTACCGGTATTGCAAAAGAGTTTCCAGCATAAACACCTGTAGGTGTATAAATAGCGGTTGTAATCCCTACAAGCTGTCCTTTTGTATTGACCAGTGCGCCTCCGCTGTTTCCTACATTAACTGCCGCATCGGTTTGAATGAAGGATTCTATGCTGTAATTACTATCCATTATTCCCAAATTCCTTCCCTTTGCACTGACAACACCGGCTGTAACCGTGCTTGTAAGATTAAAGGGGTTTCCCACGGCAAGCACCCATTCACCAAGCCTTAGATTATCCGAATCGCCGTAAGTAATGAATGGAAGGCCATTTGCTTTTATCTTCAATAGAGCTAAATCAGTACTCGGATCTCGTCCAATTATCTCTGCTTCAAACTCTCTGTTATCGTTGAGTTTTACCGTAATCTTTTCGGCATTTTCTATTACATGGTTATTGGTAATTATGTAACCGTCATTTGAAATAATAACTCCAGAACCATAACCTTTTACTTCACGCGGAATCTGCCGGTAAACATCTCCATAAAACCACTCAAGTATAGGGTTAATTCCTTTACTTGAATATGTCATACTTGTTGTAACATGTACCACTGCATGAACTGTAACCTCAGCAGCATAAGTAAGGTCAACCTGCCCCACCTGCTGATATGAAGTTAGAATTGGCTTCATATTTTCGCTATTTATGGATGATGTGTCGGCGATAAGAACACCTTTGTCCTTTTCGAAAAATTTCGTATAGGCAAATAATGCAATTAAAGCACCAATAATTGCCATCAGTAACCCACCGAAGAATTGTTTTGTTTTCATATTATCTATTTTTCAACTATTAAACATCTGGCCTTTAATTTTTTTTAAGTAATACAAAGAGTTATTATTTTAATAACCTTGTTAAATTTAACAAATATCGTGCATTTTATAAAAAGTTTGTTTTAATTTATTCGGCTTTAACATTACTTTAACGTGCATGACGATTTTATATAAAAACGTACACTATAAGAAATGATTTAATCAGTTATTCTTATAGACAACTGGATATAATTATTTAGTCCGAATAAATACAAAATAATATAGCTGGAAAACTTTTTAAAAAAGCTTTAAAAATGAAACTCTTTAAAGTTGAACATAAATTACATTAACTGTCAATACGTCCGTTCCGACCAGTCATATTGACAGTAATAAAATTGGCTTTATGTCTATTAATTTGTAAGCTGATTTAAAAAAGTTTTGCGTTTCACTGAGAAAATAGAGTTAATACAAAAGGATACGAAGATAAAAGATTATGGAGAAAGAAAAATTATACGGCAAAACACTCAACGAGCTTGTTGCTTTAACAAAGCGTGCGGGACTTCCTGGTTATTCTGCAATGCAGATTGCCGAGTGGCTTTATAAACACAATATCAGTTCGATAGATACAATGACAAACCTGTCGAAAAAAGCGAGGGAAATTCTTTCATCCGAATATTCCATAGGACTTTCTTTTCCGGAAAATGTTTCTGAGAGTAAGGACGGTACGAAAAAATACCTTTTTAAAGTACTTGATAATAAATACATTGAAACAGTATGGATACCTGGAAAAAATCATGCAACTCTTTGTGTGTCCACTCAATCGGGATGTAAAATGGGGTGTGTATTTTGTATGACCGGCAAACAGGGATTTCAGGGGAATCTTTCCTCTAACGAAATTCTCAATCAGTTAAGAAGCATTCCAGAATTCGGCTCCGTTTATAACATTGTATATATGGGTATGGGTGAACCGTTAGATAACCTTGAAGAAGTATTGAAAAGCATTGAAATCCTTACGGAAAAATGGGGTTATGGATGGAGCCCAACAAGAATAACTGTGAGTTCAATTGGATTGATTGACAAAATCAAGACATTTCTTGAAAAGAGCAGAGTTAATCTTGCAATAAGTTTACATTCGCCATTCGAAGTCGAACGGCAGCGACTTATACCTGTGGAGAGGACTAATCCTATAAAAGAAATAATTGAAATAATAAGAAAATACGATATAAAAAGTCAGAGACGTATTTCATTTGAATATATTCTTTTCAAGGGAATAAATGACACATCTGCACATGTAAAAGAGCTTGCAAAAATCCTGAATGGAATTAAATGCCGGATAAACCTTATACGTTTCCATAAAATCCCTGGCCTCGAGTTTGAAAGTCCTGATATAGAAGATATTAAAGTTTTTAGAGATAGTTTGAACAAAAAAGGGATAATAACTACTATTAGGGCGAGCCGTGGAGAAGATATTAAAGCTGCATGCGGCTTGTTATCGACTCTTCAGCTAAACAAAACTTCGCGAAAATAAAAATCTTTACACCTTCTTATGCATCTATTCTTGCATAACGAGCATGGGATTCGATAAATTCCCTTCTTGGAGGGACTTCGTCACCCATTAGCATTGAAAAGATATGGTCGGCTTCCGCTGCGCTTTCGATAGTTACCTGCTTCAGGATACGTGTTTCCGGATTCATAGTTGTTTGCCAAAGTTGTTCGGCATTCATTTCGCCAAGGCCTTTATATCTCTGTACTGAAATACCTGATTCCTTTCCCTGTCCAAGCTCCCTGATTGCTGCTTCACGCTCTTCTTCGCTCCAGCAGTATTTCTCCATTTTCCCTTTTTTTACAAGATAAAGCGGAGGTTGCGCAATAAAGATATTTCCTGCACTTATGAGTTCCTGCATATATCTGAAGAAGAATGTCAGAATAAGCGTAGTTATATGGGAGCCATCAACATCTGCATCGGTCATGATTATAACTTTGTGGTATCTCAATCCTGATGTATTAAGGGCTTTGCTGTCATCTTCCGTTCCGATAGTAAGGCCAAGTGCGGTGAAAATATTTTTTATTTCCTCGCTATCGAAAATTTTATGTTGCATGGCCTTTTCAACATTAAGTATTTTACCTCTTAGCGGGAGGATTGCCTGAAAACGTCTGTCGCGTCCTTGTTTTGCCGTACCGCCTGCCGAGTCGCCCTCAACCAGAAAGAGTTCACATTTTTCGGGGTCACGGTCTGCACAGTCGGCCAGTTTCCCAGGCAGGCCGGATCCGGAAAGTACATTTTTTCTCTGAACAAGCTCTTTTGCTTTTCTGGCGGCATGGCGTGCGGTGGCTGCAAGAATTATTTTCTGAACTATCAGTTTTGCTTCTCTCGGATTTTCCTCAAGATAATTGGTTAACGCAGTGCTCACTGCCTGATCAACTGCACCGATAACTTCATTGTTTCCAAGCTTGGTTTTTGTCTGGCCTTCAAACTGAGGTTCTGCAACTTTTACAGAAATTACTGCGGTAAGACCTTCCCTGAAATCATCACCATTTATATCGAATTTTAATTTTGCAGTGGCACCAGAATCTTCAGCATATTTTTTCAAAGTCCTTGTAAGTCCCCTTCTAAATCCTGCCAGATGAGTCCCTCCTTCTATAGTATTGATATTATTCACATAAGAATATACGTTTTCGGTAAATGAGGTATTATATTGTAAAGCTATTTCAACAGGCACTTCACTGGTGTCGTTTACCATATATATAGGATTAGGAATAAGAGGTTCACGGTTAACATCAAGGTATTTAACAAATTCAACCAGACCATCTTTGGAGAAAAATTCCTCGTAACGAGGCTTACCACCATTACCATTTTCAACCATCTCACGCATATCCCTCAAAGTTAGAAGAATACCTCTATTAAGAAATGCAAGCTCTCTAAGTCTTGATGACAATATTTCAAAATTAAAATCAACCGTCTGAAATATCTCGGTATCAGGTTTGAACGTTATTATAGTACCGGTTTTATCTGTTTCGCCTGCAATATTGACGTCTGTAACAGGTTTCCCTCTTTCATATTTCTGGGTAAAAATTTTCCCTTCTCGATGCACTTCTGCAAGAAGCCATTCGGATAATCCATTTACTACCGAAACTCCCACTCCATGTAAACCACCGGATACTTTATACGAATCTTTATCAAATTTCCCTCCAGCATGCAATATTGTTAATACCACTTCAAGAGCCGATTTTTGCTCTTTCTCATGCATACCTGTTGGAATACCTCGTCCATTATCGGCAACCGTAACAGAACCGTCTTCATGAATCGTAACGTCTATTCTATTGCAGTAGCCGGCCATAGCCTCATCTATAGAATTGTCAATGACTTCATAAACCAGATGATGAAGTCCTTTTACTCCAATATCGCCAATATACATTGCTGGCCTTTTCCTTACAGCTTCAAGCCCCTCGAGTACATGAATACTCTCTGCAGAATAATCATTGCCATCAGTAAATCTTTTTTCAGTATCACTCATTTTTTCAATACATTATTAATTATTTATGAAGCCGGAATCATTTAATGACCGACCTTCTGACAGGTCGGTGAAAGCTATGAACAACCAAAAATATTCATGAAATTTTTTCTGGTTTTAAAACCATTTACTGCTCTTGAATCCAACTTCACAATTCCTATATAAATCTTTGATTCAATGAAAATTAAATAATTTTGCAAATATACAAATAATATCCTTAAAAGCTAAAAGAAATACCAAAAATTATCAATTATTTTCACAAGAAATAAACAAAATCTGACAATAATGAATTTATAGGAGGAATTTGAATTGACACTGATGGGCTAAATTTTTAAAGGCTGTATGTAAAGCCGGCCTGGAAAATGAACCTATACGAAGGATACCATGCCCATTCATAATATCTTGAAAAGGATATATTATTCAACCTCATCCAGAAAGAAAGGATTTTGGTATATCTGTATTCTGCTTCCAGATTGAAATTAATATGAGCCGGCATATTGATTACCTTATCGTTTATAACTCTGAATTCAACACTATTTACTGTCTGAAGCATTTTTCTTTTGCCGATTGCATTTGCTGTTATTGAAGCAAGAATTTTATCCCTCAGATTATACTTGATTGTGAATTCTGCATCCCAATCGGGCCTGCCCCATGCCGACTGGTTGTTTGTCAGTGTATATTTAAAATAGTTTGCTTCTGTATAGAAATTTAATCTGCTACCTATTTTGCCTGCCATTTCTCCATGCAAATTAAATATTTCAGTGTCATCATAAAGTGGCAGGAAGTAATTGCCTATGTAAATTGGTATTGAATCTGGTGTTAAAAAGTTTCTGAAAAAATAATTGCTGAAAAGAACAAGGTTATCAGAAATCGAGTAAGAAGCAAATAACCTGTAGTAACCTTCAATGCCGGTTTCTCCGGAAAATCCGGCCTTCACAATTAATGGATAGCTTGTTCCTCGTATTTTATATAAAATATCGCCAGGAATAATATAAGGATTGATATTTATAATTTCTCCTGCAGTATTTTTCTCAAGTTTACCGTTAAGCTCTGTAAAGAATCCAAGGCTGGCTGGAATTATATTAAAAGCAAATCTCAGATCAGGGTAAATTCGCAATTTAGCATTATCATTCAGGTTTCGGTCGAGAAGGATATCGGCACCAAGCTTAACATCCCACTCGTTACTGTTTTTTTTCACAAAAGGCATCAGAGAAACAAGATATCGTGAAGAGTTAGAAACAATTCCAGAGGGCTTATATAAATCGAACTCAAGTCCTGAACCAACATAGAAACCTTTCCATTCTTTTGATGCTATGCCATCAAGCCTGATGTTGTTCTGGTAGAAATCTTTATGTGAAGTGAAATAATTATAATTCAATTTCACATTATAAGCAAGCTCAGTAGAGTCGGTCTTAACCGAGTTTAAACCAATATTTGCTCCGAATGAGTAATAATTCAGTTTTATATCTTTTTTTGAAGGGTTATAATCAGAAAATAATGTATCATAGCCATAAGCATATCTTGTATTCTGACTGAAATCAATTGAACCGTCAAGAACACTTTCACTAAAAAATTTACGGCCATAAAGTGACGCGTTATTGTCCATATATCCTGCAAAAACTTTTTTTTGATTTTCTAGTTTGACCTTACCGTTTGCCGAAAAATGGCCTGCATAAAAACCAATCGCTCCCTTTTTCGATCGCAAGTTTGTGATACTGAGTTCTGCTGTAGGAGTTACATGGCTTCCAAAACCAAGCTTAATAAAACTGTTATAAAGCTTATTTAAGGGATCAGGCACCATAGTGGCAGGTTTCAAAGGACTGATGGCATAAGTTGGAGTATATCGCGATGTTTTAATTTCGTATTTGAATTCAGTTTTTATTCTGAAAGTATCGGTCATATCAGGTAGAAAACTTTTTTTAGTCACATCGGGAAGAGAAGGTTTATAAGGATTATAAAGGGTTATTTCTCTTTTTATAACTGGTTTCTGACCAAAAATTGAAAAAGCCGGCATACTTATCAGTAAAATTGTTAAAATCAGTATATTTCTATATTTTTCCATTTTACAGTTTTTAAAAATATTTAATGATTTACTGTTTAGTTGAAATAGCATTAAGTTTTGCCTGTACTTCATTTAAAATTCCGTCATCAGGCACAGGATAATTCTCTTTCAATCCCTGCAATGTTGCTCTTGCCATGACAATATCTCCCTTTTTGATGCTTATATCTGATAGAAGTATGAATGCTTTTGCCATCCAGTATTGATGGGGGGTATTCATATTTACAAATTCATTAACAACTTTTTCAGCTTCATTGATATTTCCCTGCATCATGAGTATTTCTGCAACTCTGTATTTTGATTCTGCACCCTGCTCGCTAGTAATCTCGCCGGCAAGTTTTTTGAATTCCAGTAATGCCTCATCATAACGGTTAAGACTATAATAAGCTTTAGCAGCTGTAAATGTTGCCTCCCTAATTAGCTCAGCAGGAATATTATTTGATTTCAAAATCTTTTCGGCAACGCTTATAGCTTTTTCAGCATCACCGGCTTCCCATGCCGATTTTAACTGCCCTTTCATAGCAAAGACCACAATATCAGGCTTTTCCGTAATTTTTTCAAGTTGTTCATAAAGTGAAAAAGACTTAAGGTAATCTTGTTTTTCATACGTGATAGATGCGGCAGAGCGAAGTGCAGGTTCAAGAAATTCGCTGCCAGGTAATTGTATAACCTGTAAATAATAATTAAGTGCCTCATCTTTATTTCCCGAAAGTGAATAACATTCAGCAAGATAAAAAAGTGCGTTTATACGAAAACTGCCATTACTGAATTCCTTAAGATAATTATTGAATACTTCTGTTGCCTTATTGCAGTCACCTGTCATATATAGACGTTCTCCCGACATATAAAGTAGAGAATCTCGTTCTGCCAGACTCACATCGGCATAACCTTTAAGAGATTTTACGTAAGCAAAATAAGATTCAACGTCATTCATTTCAACGTAAACATTTTTAAGTCCGTTAAGAGCATACCGTGCTTCAGGAGTTGAACTATAATTTTCAATTACTTTTTTGAATTGAGTTATTGCTTTCTGGTAATCGCCAGTATCAAAATAGAGCAGACCAAGTTGAACGATTGCGCGTGGGGCAAACAGGCTTGAAGGATATGAAGATATGATAAGGTTAAAATCAGCCTCTCCTCTCATATTATCATTCAAAATTATATAGGCTCTACCTCTTTCAAAGAGTGCTCCCGGAATATATTTTGATGAAGGATACATAGTAATAAGTTTTGACAATGTTTCCACTTTCCCCTTCTGATTATTCATTAACCCTTGAGCAAAGCCTTTTTGGTAGAGTGCATAATCGGCGTCCATTTTCCCGTACTCTATCACTTTATTATAATATTCGATTGCTTCGGAATATTTTTTATCAATAAAATAACAGTCAGCAATTCGGTTGCGTGCATCTATTAAAATATCGGGTCGTACATTTGTAGCCGACGATTCGAAAGACTTAAAATGTACAAGGGCACCAGCATAATCCTTCAAATTAAAAAGTGCATATCCTAAATTATATCTCACAAGCTTATATTCATCAAGAAGCATTGATCCCGGGATACCCATAAACTCCTGATAGTCGGCAATAGCCTTTTCATATTGTCCGAGACGATAATAAGCTTCCCCTCTCCAGTAAATTGCACGCGCCTTTAATTGTCTGTTGTATTTTTCGTATTTCAGTGATTTGTCAAACATATTGATCGATGCCGAAAGTTCCATATTATTAAAAAGTTCAAGCCCTCTAAAGAATGCCACTCTTTGATATGCTTCTTCGAATCTCGGATCTTTATTTAAAATTTTATCAAGCGAAGCAAGTGCTTCCTTATAGTTTTTAGTTTGAGTATATACTGAAATAAGCATATTATATACCTCTTCAATTCTATCGGAAGCAGGGAATAGTTCAATATAATCCTGTAAAGCCTTTATAGCTTCCCCGAAAGGTGAATATGAAGTTTGGTATAGTAGCCTGGCATAATTAAATAATGCTTCCTCGCGGATTTCAGGATCAAAATTGAGTTGTGATGCCTGATTTAAAGCAAATTTTGACCTGACTACATCTCCCTTTTTCAGATAACAGTCACCAAGTATTAACCATACGTTTTGGCTTAGAATATCAGGTTTAGCAGTAAGTTCGAGAAAAATTTCTATTGCTTTATCGTATTCACCGTTCATATAATAACAATAAGCGAGTTCATATTTATCTTCTCTTCCGCTGGCTTTTGCATTTGATACGTATTTCTCAAGATACTCAAGAGCTTCGCTGTAATTACCTTTATTATAATATGCATCGCCGATAAACCTATAGAGTTCAACCGCTCTCTGTTTGCCGGCAGATTTCAATAATCCCGGGGCAATTGTAAGTATTCCGTCATAATCTTTGTGTAAATACATTATCTGGACAATATAAAACGGAACAACGCTGCCGAAAGTCTCATCGTCACGAAGTTTCATAAAACCTTCAAGTGCCGTTTCATATTTGCCTTCCTCATAAGCAATATGAGAAAAATAATAAAGTGCCGGAGAGGTATAGTACGTATCAATATCTTTGATTTCATTGAACATAAGAAGAGCCGTCGGTTTATCACCGGTCATCATCGCCGAATAACCGTATCTGAAACAAAATTCCGATAATTTGTCGCCGGTAAGAAGTATCCTGTTTATACGATTGTAATATGAAACAGCTTTTCTGTAATTTTTATTCTGATAAAAATAATCGCCAAGAGACATTATTGCATCGTTCACCAGTTCACTTTCAGGATATGTTGCAATAAACCTGGTCATTTTATATTCTGCATCGGGATGAAAAAGTTTCAACGAAGCCATTGCGCTGAAAAATTCGGCATTGCATCTTCTGTTCAGGTTTTCATCTGCTTCATTTTTAAGGTAATCATCAAGGAATCTGATCGCTGCTGTGTATTTTTCTTTTTCATAAAACTCCATCCCCTTGAGATATTTTGAGCTTATCTCTTCCTGCATAAAAGAAAGCTGTGCAGTAAGACTATTTATAGTAAGGGTAAGAATTAATGTTATAATTAACTTTCTATTCATAATTATTTTTCCATTGAAAATTTATGGCAAAGTACAAAGATGAAGAAAAAAGAAATCAAAGAAATCATACTGCTTCTCTAAAAATATAACTATATAAAATTTTTAAATAAAGCATAAAAATACAACTTATAAACGGCTACTATTTTTCTTTATTACCGAATTTATTAACAACCGAACATTAGTTATCAATTCTTTGATAATTTTGGCAAAAATAAATTTTATGGAGGACATTCATTCACTCGACTCTATAATTGAATTTAACAGTTGCGCTATCTGGCAGCAGGACCATCTTGTTCTTACAGATGTCAATTTTTCGGTAAAAAGAAGTGAATTTCTTTATCTTATTGGTAAAGTAGGCAGTGGAAAAACAAGTCTCATAAAAACGATAAATGCACAAATTCCACTTAAGGAGGGCGATGCAACCGTTGCAGGATTCAATTTACGAAAGCTTAAAAAAATGCAAGTTCCATATCTGAGAAGGAAACTCGGGATTGTATTTCAGGATTTTCAGCTTCTTACTGACAGGAATGTTCATGACAATCTGGAGTTTGTATTGAGGGCCACAGGATGGAAAAACAAAAGGGAAATTGAAACAAGAATTACCGAGGTATTAAATAAGGTGGGGCTTGGGCTGAAAGGTTATAAAATGACTCATCAGCTTTCCGGTGGTGAACAGCAGAGAGTGGTAATAGGCAGGGCTTTATTGAATGATCCTGATATAATACTTGCCGATGAGCCAACGGGTAATCTCGATCCGGAAACATCGGATGGAATTATCAGGCTGCTTCAGGAAATAAATAAAACAGGAAGGGCTGTTATAGTCGCCACTCATAATTATACACTTCTTAAGAAATATCCGGCACGCACATTGAAATGTGAAAATGAAAAGCTCATCGAATTAAGAGAGATAGAGAATGCCGAGCTTATTTAACAGTATTTTATCAGAAGGGCCATAATAGAAAATCATTTCTGAATTATTTAAGCATTTTCAAAGGCCAAGGAAGAGAATTTTTATATATACGATAATAAGGGTTATTCACGCTTCCAAATGATTCCATAAATGATGCTACCGAAGGAATTGAAGAACCTGCAAAATCAAGAATAATTTCTTTGCCTGCATTCTCTTTAATTATCTTATTTATAAAATAATAATTAAAACGTCCCTCTCTGGAGTCAGCAGTGTTTACACCAAAAAATAAGTTAATATATCCTGGTAGGTTAAAATAAAATTGCCCGAATAGAAGACTTTTATCAGATGCTGTCACACCTTCTATCCTGCCCTTCTCTTGTTTGATAGAAAATTTCATAAGATTTAAAAGTCGTTCAATATCTCTTTGTTTAATTCCTTTGATAATTTTTTTCTTCGTCCTGATAAAAAGTTCGATGAGTTGTTCCGGTTGAATATCATAAGTAAATTCTATTCCTTTTCTTTCTGCTTTTTCTATATTTCTACAGCATGAATGCGAAAAATTATTCCAGAGCACTTCATAAGGCCTTGAGAGGTCAAGTTCATAGTTCGCTCTTTCAAAAACTTTGAATCCGTCACGTTCAACTTTTTGTCCGATACATAAATCAAAAAATTTGTAAAACTCAGGAAGATAATCGAGAAATTCGTTAATTGCTTTTTCCGGCGATTTATCGGGTGAGAAAGCACCTAATTGCTGTAAAAACACAGGTGTTGTAACGTATTTTATGCCTATTTTTTTTCTTACCGGTAACGGAAATACCGAATCATATTCATCATCTATCAGGGCTTCCCATCCTGGAGCCATAATATCAAGGAACCATGAGCATGCATAAGGCTTTAATACCCTTGAATTTCTTATACAAGTATCCCACAGTTTTCTGTCAATCTCCCGATTTTTAAGGTAAATAATCATTGGTTTTGATAGTTCAGGGTATTTTCAAAAACTTTTTTCCACTCTGAGGCTTTCTTGCCCTCTGCAAGAGTTTTGTTATGCCATGACGAGTGAAACAATCCACCTGCGTTCTTTGTTTCATCTATAATATTTTTTATAACTGACATACTCTCTTCAGGTTGAAATTTTTTATACTGGATAAGAGTTGCATCCATTATTTGAAACGGAAAAACAACCAGATTTGTTTTTCTTTCCGATGACAAATCATAAAAAAAGAAGGGAGTTGAAGTACCCGCTCTGAATCCTGGTTCATCAGGGAATCCCATAGAATAATCTTCACTAAAACCGGCATCCACCAGATTAGAATACGAATCAGGAAACTTCAGTCTTATAAAATGATATCTTGCTGCAATTATCTCACTGTTTGTTATCTGGTGTAAACGCTCTTTTTCCAAATTTAGTTTTTCAGTATTGTCGCAAGAATAATAAGAAGGATGGAGGCCTGTTTTTGTTTTTTCTGCAATTCTGGTAATTAGTTTTCTATAATCATCATTTTGATATGAAGGCCATCTGTCATAATCTGTCCTGTCGCCGACAGGAAAAAAAACTATTATCTGGTTACCTTTCTCGATTGTCATAGAAAAAATATAATCAAAGATATCCCATGGATCTTTCTGTTTCTTCAGCACGATACGATATCTTTCGGCAGCATCCATATCTTTTTTTCCCATGTCACGTAAAAAACCACCTATATTTCTGATCATATCTTTACCGAGATATTTGAAAGGTTCGTCAACATCGAAGGTTGTAATAGCCCTGAATATATTCCTTTTGAAAGCCACATTAGGAAATTTCAAAATAAGCAGCTTCGAAAGCTCTTTTACCCATAAATTAATAACAGGTTTATTAAGGAATCCTGAACGGAAGGCCAGACTTTTTGAAGCAGGAAAACGGCCATGGTTATCAGGTTCAAACTCGAGATATTCTTCATATCTTGTAATAATAAAAAACGCGGCTGAAAAAATATCAAAAGGAAAATCTGACTGATCGTCAGATTGAAAAAAAACCGGCAATCCATTCCACCATGTAACAGTTAGGTCGAGAGGTCTTACTCCTGTTTCACAAAGAAGACCCGAAGGGATAATTTTAAATGTACCCTTTACTTCTTCATTTGAATAATTAATAACAGGACTTTTACCAAGTTTTCTTTTGTCGCTGGTTATTTCAAAAGGTACTCCCAGAAGGTCTGATAAAATGAATTCCGCAATATAATCAAGCCTCGAAGAAAGTGTACGTGTAAATATCTTGACCGTTAAAATATCCATAAGTACAAATTTATAGAAATAATACATAATTAAAAGATTAAAAGATTTTTACTAATATGAAAAAGATATTGAAAACTTTTAAAATATCAAAAAAATTTCACGTACTAATTTTCATGATTTTATTTATGATCCAATAGAAAAATTAATGTTTATTATCAAAAAAGGGCTCATTTCTGAGCCCTTTAATAATTTTTCAGTAAACATGATAAAAGGTTATTCAGCTTTTCTTACTTTTACGGCAACAGGTCCTTTTTCTCTTTCTTCAATTTCGAATTCAACAGCCTCTCCTGTTTCTAGAACTTTGATGCCCTCAAGACCGGAACGGTGTACAAAAATATCTTTGTTGTCTTCAGTCTGTATAAAACCGTAACCTTTAACTCTGTCGTACCATTTTACATTACCTTTCATTGTTGTGATTTTTTAATTTTTATCTGAAATTTTCTCTCCTTCTTTGTCCATAATTACTCTTTTTAAAATTTCTTCGTTCAGGCTTTTCAACTGATTCGTTGACAATAATATTACGCCCTTTCACTTCGGAACCATTAAGTTCCTTGATAGCTCTTTTTGCATTGGCTTCGTCAGGCATTTCAACAAAACCAAAGCCTTTGCTTCTTCCGGAATACCTATCAGTAATTATTCTGGCAGATGTTACCTCGCCGTATTCCTCAAAAATTTCTCTTAATTCTGTTTCCTGCATTTTAAAATTCAGGCTACCAACATAAATGTTCATAATAAAAATAGTTTAATATATTTGTAAAACAGCAACAAAGGTGATGTAAATTTTCTGAATAACAAAATATATTAAAATTATTATTGAAACTGATTCACAAATCTGGATCTTAAACTTTATGTTGATTTATGAAATTAAATCATTAATAGCACAAAATTAATCGAATACAAAAGTTTTTATATATTTGCCCCTTATTATTATAAATAAAATCTATTAGATTATGGGGAAAGGGGATAAAAAATCAAAAAGAGGTAAAATCTTTCTTGGAACATACGGCGTTAGCAGACCAAGGAAAAAGTCTAAGAAGTCCACTGTAATACAGCAGACAGTTACAATTAAAGAGGAGAAAATTAAAAAAACCGAAAAAGTTAAAAGGGAAAAAGTTGGAGAACCTGATGCTTCTTCTGTTGAAACATCCGAAAATGTTGTCAAATCTGTTGAAACCTCCGGTCAGGAAATAACTCATGAAACTATTGAAAAAAAATCTAGACCAAAAAAGGAAACGATTAAGGAAAAAACCCAAAAAGAGATAGATGAAGATTCAAAAGAAAAAGAACCTGTTGAATTAAAGAGTAAGGGAAAAATTGAAAATGAATCGGCATCAAAGAAATTAAAATCACCCAAAATTTCTAAAGAGTCAAAAGATAATACAAAACAGGAAGATAAAAGCTAGTTTTTATCCAGTAATTATCTTTTGTAATATTCTCCTATATATAAATTTCAACCATTTTGAAAAAAATAATAACAGCAACAATATCTTATATATTATTCTGGCTGTTTTTTTTTATTCTGGCCAGATTTATTTTTTTGGTTGTTCAGTTCGACGAAATGACCAATTACAGGATATCTGATATTTTACTTGCATTTTATCACGGTTTCAAAATGGACATTTCCGCAACCGGATATATTCTTATCCTTCCTCTCCTTATTGCTATTCCATGGTTCTTTACTGGCGGAAACTGGTATAGAAAATGGCTCAAGATATATTCGGATATACTTTTAATTCTATTCATTCCTCTTATTTTATGTGATGCATTCATATATTCATTTTGGGCCTACAGGCTTGATTTTTCTGTTATTGGTTATTTGAAAGAGCCTAAAGATGCAATTGCCTCGGCAACCACTGTTCAATTATTTCTGTTAATAGTTATTGATATTATTATAACATTTATATTTATTAAGTTATGTAATATATTAATTGATAAATTTTGTCATAAAGAAGACAAAATAGCTTCTCCAATTATTCCTTCTATTGTATTTATCCTGTTTTCAGGGTTTCTTGTTATACCTATAAGAGGAGGGCTTGGCGTTGCCCCTATGAATTCAGGCTCAGTTTATTTCAGCGAACACCTTTTTCTGAATCATGCTGCAATAAATGTTGTATGGAATTTTGGATATACTGCTTTACATATAAAACCAAAGGAAAATCCATATAAATTTTATCCACAAAATGAAGCCTATGAATGTTTTTCTATGCTTTTAAAAGATAATGGTGTTCCAAAATACTTACTTAATACTGAAAAACCAAATATCCTTTTAATTATACTTGAAAGTTTTGGAAGCGATATAATCGGCATTAACCGAAAAGATTCGGTAACTGCTCCACGATTTAAAGAATATATTCCCGAGGGCATTTACTTTTCAGGACTTTATGCAGCGGGTTCAAGAACCGACAAAGCAATACCGGCAATTTTAAGCGGTTATCCAAACCTTCCTTTAATACAGGTAATCAGAGAACCACGGAAAACACAAACAATGCCAGGATTGTTTAAACTTCTCGATAGCTCAGGATATAAAACATCCTTCTGGTATGGCGGAGATATCAATTTTGCAAGTATGAATTCTTTCATCACTACCATGGGATTCGAAGAAAAAGTAACAATAGATAATTTTGACAAAAAAGACAGGAACTCAAAATGGGGAGTACATGATCATATATTATTTGAACGTTTGAACGATTCACTTAATACATCGAGAAATCCTTTTGCGTATGCTGTTCTGAGCCTGAGCAGTCATGAGCCCTTTGAAGTTCCAATGTCCCCTGTTTTTAAAGGACGCGACATACTAAGCCAGTTCAAAAACTCGATTTATTACACCGACAAGTCACTTGGAGAATTTCTTGACAGGGCAAAAAAAACCGACTGGTGGAAAAACACATTGATAATTATAACTTCCGATCATTGCAGAAGAAACTCCGATACCATTCCTGTATATTCCGAGTCAATTTTTAAAATACCTATGCTATGGCTTGGAGGAGCTATTTCAGCGAGAGACACCATAATTACAAAAATATGTTGTCAGTTCGACCTTCCATTAACTATAGCCTCACAACTAAAATTAAAAGCCAATTTCCGTTTCAGTAAAAATATCCTCTCAAACGGGTCAGGTAATTTTGCCTTTTATACTTATAATGAAGGTTTTGGTTTTGTTACTGATACTTCTTTTGTAGCTTATGATATAAAACTTGGCAATTGTCCTTTTAAAAGGGGTAAAGGCACAGATTTAGCTGAAAAATCCGGAAAATCTTTTCTCCAGGTACTGTTCGATGATTACCTCTCCAGATAAGATTTCTTTTACAGATATTTTTCTCTAAGATATCACCTTTGAAGATTTAACCTTATTTTATTTTTTCTTAAAAAAACTTAAAAAAGGCAACCGGTAAATTATAAGTAAAATAATAAGAAAACGGTATATTATCTTTGCCTTAATAATAAGGTAGGAATATGAATAAATCAGGGGAAAAAACGTGTATTGGAATTTTTGTGTTTATCTTTTTTTTAACTATTATTTCAATTTCTTCTTATGCTCAGCCTGACACATCAGATTACGGCAGAGCCGATCGCCTCCAGCAAATAGTTGCAGGAAAAGTTTTTTATGGTAATGTTAGGCCAACATGGATCAATGCCACAGGCCGCTTTCTTTATGAAAGCAATACTCCGAACGGTATTGAGTATTATATTGTAGACGCGGTTTCGGGAACAAAAAGGATAGCATTTGATCAAGTTCGCTTCGCACAAGCTTTCGAAAAGGCTACTGGCCAAAAAGCTGAACCAGGTAAACTGCCTATTAGAAACCTTGTCTTTACCGAGCGCATGATGAGCTTCTCTTTTAACTTTGATAATTACAACTGGATTTGTATTTTAAGAAATTACAGAATAATTAGGGGCGATAGAATACCTGAGAGAACAAGATTTGAACCGGTATGGAACTGGGGATTCCGTGATGAACTAAGAAATGGACCCGTTGAGTCGCCCGATAAAAAATGGACAGCATATATTAAAAATTATAACGTTTATATAAAATCTGACAGCTTGAATAAGGAATATCAACTAAGCTATGATGGAGGAACAGGAGAATATTATTCGTCATTCATTAAATGGTCGCCCGATTCTAAAAAGCTTATCACTTGCAAGGTGAGACCGGCTGAAAAACACATAATACATTACATTGAATCATCGCCTGAAGAACAGCTTCAACCGAGGCATTTTTCATACGAATACCAGAAACCTGGAGATGCAGTCCCTCAGTTATATCCTCAATTATTTGATGTCGAAAAAAAGAAACATATTAAAGTTGATGATTCTTTAATTCCTAACCAGTATTATATTGACGAATTAAAATGGAGCAAAGATTCGAAGTATTTCACTTACGAATATAATAGAAGAGGACATCAGGTTTACCAGATTATAAAAGTAGATGCTGCAACAGGCGATAGTAAGATTATTATTAACGAGACATCTCCTACTTTTATTGATTACAGTGGGAAACGATACAGGTTCGATATAGAAAATTCCCATGAGATTATCTGGGCATCGGAGAGGGATGGATGGAATCACCTTTACCTATACGATTCGGAAACAGGGAAAATTAAAAACCAGATTACAAAGGGTGAATTGGTAATAAGGGGCGTAATTGGTGTTGATGAAAATAAAAGACAGATAATATTTCAGGCGAGCGGCAGAGAACCAGGCGATCCTTATTTCATTCATGTTTACAGAATAAATTTTGACGGCACCGGACTTAAACGACTTACTGACGGTTACGGAAACCATGAGGTTAGCTTTTCCCCCGATAAGAGGTTCTTCACTGATACATGGTCAACAGTTGATACACCTCCGGTGGTAGTGCTAAGAAACGCAGAAGACGGCCGAATAATAATGGAACTGGAGAAGGCCGATATTTCGCGTCTTCTGCAAACAGGTATAAAACTTCCCGAACCCTTTTCAGCAAAGGGCAGAGATGGGGTAACGGATATATGGGGAATTATTGTAAGACCAAGTAATTTCGATCCTTCAAAAAAATATCCAATCATAGAAAATATCTATGCCGGCCCACACAGTAATTTTGTACCGAAAAGTTTTCGTCCAATAATAAGCGGTATGCACCAGCTGGCAGAGCTCGGCTTCATAGTAGTACAAATTGATGGTATGGGTACTTCGAACCGTTCAAAAGCCTTTCATGACATCTGCTGGAAAAATTTAAAGGATGCAGGCTTCCCCGATAGGATACTGTGGATAAAAGCTGCATCCCGCAAATATTCATATATGGACACCTCTCGTATCGGCATCTATGGAACTTCTGCCGGCGGTCAGAATGCTGCTGCCGCTCTTTTATTTCATAATGATTTTTACAAAGTCGCCGTTTCAGCCTGTGGTTGCCATGATAACAGAATGGATAAGATGTGGTGGAATGAACAATTTATGGGATGGCCCGTCGGACCCGAATATATTGAATCGTCGAATGTTGAAAATGCATGGAGGCTGAAGGGCAAACTAATGCTAATAAATTGTGAAATGGATAAAAATGTTGACCCGAGTTCCACAACACAATTTGTAAATGCTCTGATAAAATCAAATAAAGAATTCGAATATGTTTTTATACCCGGAGCAGGGCATTCAAGTGGAGGTAATTACGGTGAAAGAAAACGACGCGATTTTTTTGTCAGATATCTTCTCGGTGTTGAACCTCCCGATTGGAATAAAATAGCAAATTAATAACTATCGCAATTTACTCATTCCCTTCGCTTTTCGTATAAATATTTCCTATAAAAAGCTTCAAATATGCACCATAGCCTTCATAACTCCATCCCTGTATCCTGCCACAAGCTCAAATGCCTGCTGAGTCTGTTTGAAATCAAATATATGAGTAATCATTTTTTCGGGCTTCACTATTCCATTGCTTATCAGGTCGAGAGTGGGTCGCACCATTTCATTCTGCCGTCTGACATTCCGAATAGTAATCTCTTTTCTTCTTAGCACTTCAGCACTGAATCTCCACTCGTTTGACGAAGGTATGCCGACAATTAGTAGCATCCCTCCGGGTTTTAAAATTCTTAATGCCTGCTCAACAGCCTCTTGTTTTCCACAACATTCAAAAACCATATCGAGAAGGTCAGGCTCATCTTTCATTAACTCATCAACTATATCGGTCTTCGATGGATTCCATGTCCGGCATGCACCTAAATGTTTTGCCAGTTCCAACCGTTCATCTATAAGGTCGGTCATATAGATTTTGCCGGCTTTTTTACTATTCGCCATAAGAAGCACGCTTAGGCCTATTGGCCCGGAACCAAGAATTCCAATATTTTTGTTTTGCAATGTTCCGGCAAGTTCTGTGGCATAAAGTCCGATAGACAAAGGTTCGGATAATGCAGCCATATCGAAGCTGATACTTTCGTCAATCTTATAACAGCTCGATTCGGGCATAACGATATATTCGGACAGACATCCTTCTGCCTGGCCAGGGCATCCCAGAAATTTGATATTCAGACATGTATGATAACGCCTTTCACGGCACTGGGAACATGCAAAACAAGGCATTGCCGGATCAACTGCAACTCGATCTCCGGGTTTAAGCTTTTTAACCGAACTACCTGTTTTTTCTATAATTCCCGAA
>Ga0208197_1000064_pt1 | contig 135482 bp, 95 predicted proteins | sample AD_JPNNA4_MetaG_FD_184444 | JGI IMG/M metagenome (GOLD analysis project Ga0208197, IMG submission 184444) | Active sludge microbial communities of municipal wastewater-treating anaerobic digesters from Japan - AD_JPNNA4_MetaG (SPAdes) (version 2) | ecosystem: Engineered > Bioreactor > Anaerobic...
TCACAAAGCCCAACATAGAGCTAATTACAGCGCAGGTGCTCTCATACTTACATGCCGCCAAACTGGAACGCGGCCTGCTCATCAACTTCAGTGTGCTGCGTCTGGTAGACGGGGTGAAACGGATTTCCGCGTAGTTTTTTGCCACAGAGAACACAGAGTTCACAGAGAGATAGAGAAAAAAAACTCTGTGTTCTCTGTGAACTCTGTGGCTGAAAAAGGAGATGACTATGCAACCATTCGATTATTACAAACCGAAAAATTTCGATGAGGCGTTCAAGCTATTGACTCTGCCCGACAAGCTGATGTATCCCTTAGCCGGAGCCACCGATCTCATTCCTCATACGCGCGATGGGGCGTGGAAACCCGATGGCGTGGTGGACATCAAGGGATTGCCCGGTCTGCGCGACCTCACCGTGGAAGGGCTGGAACCGTGCTGCGGCTGCGCCCCCGGCGAATGTCTCTACGTCGGCGCGGCGGTGCGGATGAACGAAATTGCAGGCTCGCCGTTGGTGCGCTCGCATTGGGACGTGCTGGCGCAGGCCGCCGCCGCGATGGGTAACGAGCAAGTGCGCAACCGCGCCACCATCGGCGGCAATCTGGGCACGGCTTCTCCCGCCGCCGATTCCGCGCCGGCGTTGTTCGTGCTGGATGCGTCGCTGTTGATCAAAGGGCCAACAGGCGACCGCTCGCTCCCGGTAGAAAGATTCTTCATCGGCCCCAAGCGCAATGCGCTTAAGAAAGGTGAAATTATCGTCGGTATATTGATCCCCAAGCCGCCTGCTGGCGCCATCGGCGTTTACGAAAAACTCAGCCGCCGTAAAGCCGGCGATTTATCCATTGTCAGTGTTGCGGTGATGGCCCAGCCACATAACGGCGGCTATCGCTGGCACATGGCCCTGGGCGCAGTGGCCCCCACCCCGATCCACGCTCCGCAAGCCGAGGCCATTCTGAATGAGAGCCACGACGACGCTCACATTGACGAAGCTGCCGCAGCGGCATACGGCTGCTGTTGTCCCATTGACGACGTCCGCGCCAGCGCCGAATATCGGCAGATGATGGTGGTGAACATCACACGGCGGGCGATTCGGCGCGTTTTAACGTTGCAACGTTCGAACGTTGAAACGTTGGAACGTTCACACATCTGAACGTTCCAACGCGAAAGGAGTCCTTATGTTACACGAAATCACGCTAATCATCAATGGCGATGCCTACACCGTCGCCGTCCAATCGCATCACACGTTGCTCAAAGTGCTCCGCGAACAACTCGGCATCACCAGCCCCAAAGTCGGCTGCGAGAACGGCGAATGTGGCGCGTGTACGGTCATTATAAATGGCGCGGCGGTCAACTCGTGCCAGGTGCTCGCGGCGGAAGCGGACGGTGCAACGATTGAGACCGTCGAAGGCTTGAGCAAGGATGGCAACCTGCACCCGCTCCAAACTGCCTTCATCGAACACAACGCCGTTCAATGCGGCTTCTGCACGCCAGGGATGCTGATGTCGGCCAAAGCTCTACTCAACCACAACCCACATCCCACCGAAGACGAAATCCGCCACGCCCTCGTCGGCAATCTCTGCCGCTGTACCGGCTATACGCGGATTGTCGCAGCGATTCAAGATGTTAGCTCAGATAGTCAGATAGTCGGATAGTCAGGTAGTCGTGTAGTCGTGTAGTCAGGCAGTCAATCGACTACTCGACTATCGGACTAAGGACTACCTGACAGAAAGGAGAGTGCAAATGACCCAACAAACCTCAAATCCCGTCGGAAAAAGCGTCCCGCGCGTGGATGCGTTCGAGAAAGTGACCGGGGCGGCGAAGTATGTGGACGATATGGCCTTCGGGCCGGGATTGCTCTACGGGAAGATCGTCCATAGCCCGGTCGCGCACGCGCTGATCAAAAAGATTGATACGAGCAAGGCGTTGGCGCTGCCCGGCGTCAAAGCCGTGGTGACGGGCCAGGACAATCCTACCCGCCTGGGACTGTACCTCAAGGACCGCTTCATCTTCGCCTACGACCGCGTGCGTTACGTGGGCGAATCGGTGGCGGGCGTCGTCGCGGTGAGTGAGGAGATCGCGGAGGCCGCTGCCAAACTGGTGGAGGTCGAATACGAACTGCTGGAGCCGGTTTTCGATCCCTACAAGGGCGCACAGCCCGATGCGCCGCTCATCCACCCCGACCTGGGCAAGTACGAGGTCGTCAACTTCATCTTCCCGGAACCGGGGACGAACATCTCCGAGCATTTCAAACTGCGCAAGGGCGACGTCTCTGACGCGGGCGTAAGCGATGCGGTGTGGGCGCAGTGCGCGGCGATTGTCGAAGACACATACACGCTGCCGCAAATCCAGCACGCGCCCATCGAGACACACGTCGCCGTGGCGCGCTGGGATTTGGACGGGCAGATGACCCTGTGGGCGGCGTCGCAGTCGCCGTTTGCCCAGCGCGACCTGCTGTCGAACAGTATCGGCGTGCCGCACGGCAACATCCGCGTGATTTCGCCCTACGTCGGCGGCGGCTTCGGCGGGAAGGCCGGCATTTCGATTGAGGCCAACGTTGTCCTGATGGCGAAAGCGGTGAAAGGCCACCCGGTCAAGGTGCGGATGACGCGCGAGGAGGAGTTCATCGCTACCAACGTCCGCCAGAGCCTCGTCGGCACGTACAAGATCGGCTGCGACGCCGATGGCAACCTGCTGGCGATGGAGGTCGCCTACTACTTCGGCGGCGGCGCTTACAACGATTACGGCGTCAACATTTCGCGGGCGGCGGGCTATTCCTGCACTGGCCCCTACGACGTGCCCCACGTCAAGGGCGATTCCTATTGCGTCTACACCAACCACCCCATCGGCAGCGCCATGCGCGGCTTCGGCATGCCCGAAATCCACTGGGGCCTGGAACAGGTGATGGACAAGCTCGCGGAGAAAATTGGCATGGATGTGGCGGATTTCAAACGTCGCAACTGCGTCCGCACCGGCGACACGATTCTGACCGGCATGACCATGCCGCAGGTGGATTTGATCACGTGCATCGACAAGGTGACGCAGGCGATTGGATGGTCCCGTAGGGGCGAGGCATTTCGCGCCTCACCTCAGGATAGCATAAAACGAGATAAGGAAATGCCTCGCCCCGGCAAGGTACGCGGCAAGGGTTTGGCGATTATGTGGAAAGCCCCGGCGATGCCGCCGAACCCCGGCAGTTCCGCCATCGTGCGCTTCAACGAGGATGCGACGGTCAACGTCTACGTGGGCGGGCAGGAGATCGGGCAGGGCGCGTTCACCGTGATGGCGCAGATGGCGGCGGAGGCGCTCGGCGTGCCTTACGAGTGGGTGCGCGTCTCCGCGAATCCGGTAGACACGAAGTACAGCCCCTACGAATGGCAGACCGTCGCCAGCCGCCTCACCTGGTCGATGGGGAACGCGGTCAAGGCGGCGGCGGAGGACGCGCGCGGCAAAATCCTCGACATCGTGGCGCAGTATTGGGACGAAGATCCCGCCGACCTCGACATAAAGAACGGCGTCGTCGTCTCGTACAAGTCGGAGCGCGAGCAACCGTTGCAGAAGATGGTCGTCTATGGCCTGCCCAACGAGAACTTCGAAGGCTGGCAAGGTGGACCGATCGTGGGCAGCGGCAAGTTCATGCCCACCTACGTCACCGGCCTCGATCCGGAGACGGGCCAGGGCGCGCGGGCGGTCGTCCACTACACCGTCGGCGCGCAGGCCGTGGAGGTGGAAGTGGATACGGAGACCGGACAATTGGACGTGCTCAGAGTCGCCAGCGCCTATGACGTGGGCAAGGCCATCAACCCCGATCTGGTGATGACGCAGATCGAGGGCGGCGCAGTCCACGGGATGAGTTCCGCCTTCGAGGGCCTGCGCTTCGATGACAAAGGCCGCCCGCTCAACGGCAGCTTCGTGGACTACAAGATCGCCACTGCGCTCGACGCCCCGCGCGAGATTCACGGCGACATCGTCGAGACGCCGCTGGAAGACGGCCCGTGGGGCGCGCGCGGCGTCGGCGAACACGTGATGGTGCCCACCGCGCCGGCCATCGCCAACGCACTCTATGCGGCGACCGGCGTCCGCTTCAACAATTTGCCGCTTTCGGCGGAGAAGATCTTCATGGCGCTGCACCCTGAGGGACCGGAGTTAAGCTGCGAGTTGCCGGGACGCTAAAATCACAAAGAATCGAATTGAGGGCGTAGGGCGGGTTGTTCCCGCCCTACGTTTACGTTATCGTACAGACACCGAGAAATGCCCCCGCGCGCAAAATGCGCACGAGATCCGCGTCGTCCGCCGGCTCTTCCTTCAATAGGTTATACCCCACCCCAAGCGACCGCGTTGTATGGGCGTCAGAATTGCATACCCACGAGATGCCAAGTTGCTTTGCCATCTCACGGATACGCAGTTGGTTGGATAAAGCGATATTGCTTGAACAGCTTTCCAGCGCGTCGGGTGGATAGTGCGCGATGTCAATGACAATATCCGGGTGATAGCGGAAAGGATGCGCCAGCGCAATCCACCCCCCCCGTTCACGCACAAAGGTGTGCAATTCTGGATAAGTCCACTTTATGGATTCCAACAACGGATCGTGGACGCCTAATACCAGCAGGTCTTCGTTCTCTTGAACGGTGATTTCCACCCCGCCAAAAACGCGAAACGGCGCATATCGCTGGTTTAACGCCGCGATGTGTTCCTCTGGTACCAGAAGCGCGTGATCGGTAATCGCCAGCGCATCCAGGCCCCGATCCATCGCCGTCAGAATTTGTTCTTCCTCACCGGAAACCGCACATGGTGAACGTTCTACCGTGTGAACATGTAAGTCAATTCGCATTTGTCACCTCAAACCGCGATTTTGCCACTTGCAAAAATCGGCCAAATAATTTATAATATAATTATATACTAAATATACTTTATACGATTAAGGAGAAAACAATGATCACAAGAACCGCATCCGCAGTATGGGAAGGGAATCTGGTCAAAGGCAACGGCACAATGAAGCTTGGCAGCGGCGCATTCGAGGGCGTCTACTCCTTCACCTCGCGCTTTGAGAACGGGATGGGCACGAATCCCGAAGAACTCATCGGCGCGGCGCACGCCGGCTGCTTCTCGATGGCGCTGAGCCACATGCTGGCCGAGGCCGGGTTCACCCCCACCCGTGTGGCAACCAAAGCCGCCGTCAAGATGGATAAGGTCGAGGGCGGCTTCAAAATCGTGCGCATCGAGCTGACCACCGAAGCCGAAGTCCCCGGCATTGACGAAGCCACGTTCCTGGCACACGCTAACGCCGCCAAAACCGGCTGTCCCGTCTCCCAGGCCCTCGCCAGCGTCGAAATCACCCTGCAAGCGCATCTGGTATAGGACTAAAGCGTAAAACGTAAAACGTAAGCGTTGCTTCACGTTTTACGCTTCACGTTTTAGCTACGGTCGCGCCGGGCTGCCGTCAGGCCAGCGGGTCTGCGTCCACCACTCGATGGTATCCTGACACGGATATTTGGCCGCCAGGTCTTCGTCAATGTCAATACCCAGGCCGGGTTTGTCGCTCGGATACATGTAGCCGTTGCGCACTTCGGGCAGACCGGGGAACATGGCGTAGACGTGCTCCGGGAAGCGGCACCATTCCTGAATGCCAAAGTTGGGCGCCCACAGGTCGAGGTGCAGGTTCGCGGCGTGGCCCACCGGCGAGGTATCGCCCGGTCCGTGCCACGCCGTCTTCACGCCGTACATGTTGGCGAACAACGCGACGGCACGCGCGGGCGTGATCCCGCCCATCTGGCTGACGTGCATCCGCAAGAAGTCAATCAGGCGCTCTTCGACGAGTGGCTGCCATTCGTGCGGGCTGTTGAACAGCTCGCCCATCGCAATCCGCGTGGCGCACTGCTGGCGGATGTGGCGGAAGTAGGCGATGTCTTCCGGCGCGAGGTCGTCTTCCAGGAAGAAGAGGTTGAGCGGCTCCACGTCTTTGGCGAAGCGCACCGCGTCAATGGGTTGCAGGCGCTCGTGGACGTCGTGCAGCAGCTCGATCTCGTCACCGACTTCCTGGCGGACGTGCTCCATCATCCGCAGCATGTTGCGGCAGTACGCGCGCGGGTCGTAGTACGCACCTTCGGGCGCGCCTTCGGGCTTCACCATCGTGTCGCCGCGCCCGCCGTAGCCGCCCATCTGGATGCGGATGTAGCGGTAGCCCTCGGCCATGAATTTTTTGACGTTCTCGGTCACTTCTTCCGGCGAGCGGCCATCAGCGTGCGTGTAGACCGCCGCGCCCTCGCGGCACTTGCCGCCGAGCAAATCGTAAACCGGCATGTTCGCCAGCTTGCCTTTGATGTCCCATAGCGCCTGGTCAATGCCGGAGATGGCGTTGTTGAGCACCGGGCCGTTGCGCCAATAGCTATGCACCATCGCCATCTGCCAGAATTCCTCGATGCGCGCCACATCCCGCCCAATGGCGAACGGGATAAGGTGCTTTTCGAGCGCCGCGACGACCGCGTGGAAGCGCTGCGTGAACGTCGCGCAGCCCAACCCGTACAGCCCCGGCTCCGAGGTGATGACCTTGACGATCACCAGCCGCGAACCGGCAGGTTGGGTGAGGATCACTTTTACGTCTTTGATTGTGATTGGTTTTGCCATAGTAGCCTCCTGCCAGATTGGTTTCAAGTTACAGGTTACACGTTGAAAGTTAATGAATGATAGGACAATTGTAGGGGCGTCGGCGGAAGTGTCAATGCCCGGACTTGTCGCTCCCTACCCCGGAGACGGAGGCAGAGAGCGACAAAGAGTCACAGAAACGCAGAGAGCGCAGAAGCGGTCAGGCTTCTACGCTCTCTGCAAAGAAAGGAAGAAGAAACAAGCAATACGCGACTGTATACAAAGGAATCGCAGGCCCCATCTGCCATTCCCAAGATACCGAAAACCGTTGGAACGTTTGGATGTTGAAACGTTGGAACGTTCCTACAGATACAGAAATTGCTGGATCAGTTTCTGGCTGTGCGCGTCCAACGCGGCAACGTCGGGAATTTCGTAACGCGCCTCGTTGACGTCAATCAGCAGCCAGTGCCCCGGCGCGACCTCGCGGGCGTAATGGATCACGCTATTGCGCATCACAAACTCTTTACGCCCCTTGTCGGTCTGCACCGTCCAATACAGAAATCCCAACTCCTCTTTAATCTCGAACACCTGCGTAATCTCAGGGACAAAGTAGTGTAAGCCCAACTCAGCGGCCACTGCAGCGCGACTGTCGGATTGCAACTGACTCCAATCCTCGATGATGCCCAACTCAGGCAACGCCTCGTCGGTCGCATCGCGCACCGAGAGGAATTCCGTGCTGTCGGAGACCGGGAAACACGCCCGCAGCGCGACGCGCGGGTAATGGATGATGTTGGTTGTTCCGTCGGCTGCGCCATCGGGCGCGGCATCAGTTTGCAGTGTCAGGCTCAAGGTATCGCCTTTGCGCTCAAAGGTGACGCGCTGCGGGTCCAGGTAGACAACTTCAAAGGCTTTGGGCATCGCGCCTCCTTACACCGCCGCCACGCCTTCGAGGCTGGCTAACTGCGTCTGCATCTGCACGAGATGGTAGAACGAGCCTTTGTTGTCCATCAATTGCTTGGGCGGACCTTGCTCCTCCAACTTGCCGCGATTGATGACCAACACGCGATCCGCATTGTACAGCGTCGAAAGGCGGTGCGCAATGGCGATAGTGGTACGTCCCTTCACCAACTCGTTCAACGCTTCCTGGATTTGGCGCTCGGTGTCGGTGTCTACCGACGAGGTCGCCTCGTCCAGGATCAGGATACGCGGATTGTGCAGGATCGCGCGCGCGATGGAGATGCGCTGCCGTTCGCCGCCGGAAAGCCCGGCCCCACCCTCGCCCACAATCGTATCGTAGCCTTCGGGCAGTTGCGTGATGAAGCCATGCGCGTTTGCCGCTTTCGCCGCCTGGATGATCTCACGTCGCGTCGCGCTGGGCTTGCCATAGGCGATGTTCTCCGCCAGCGTCCCGTGGAACAGGAACGGCGTCTGCAAGACAATGCCGATTTCCTGGCGAATCTCCTCCATTGAAAGGTCGCGGAGGTCCACGCCATCAATGCGGATTGCGCCGCGCGTCACATCGTAGAAACGGCAGAGCAGGTTCACCAACGTCGTCTTGCCCGCGCCGCTGTGCCCAACGATCCCAATCATCTCCCCCGGCTCGACGGTAAAGCTGATGTCGCGGAGCACCGGATAGTAAGGGTCGTAGCCGAAGGTTACTTTGTCGAACTCGATCCTGCCGCCCGCGCGCGCGCCGCGCACCGGCTGCGCTGGCGTCTTTTCCGGTTCTTCATCCAACAGCTCAAACGTGCGCTGCGAAATGGTAAGGAAGCGGTTCAACGCCTGGCTGACGTGGGTGAGGTTGGAAAGCGGCCCGTAGAACATCCCCAGATAGCTCAAGAAGGCCATCAGCGTGCCCAGGGTGATCTTATCAGCCAGCACCGCGCGCCCACCAGCGTACCAGATAATCAGACCGCCCGCGCTGAACGCGAACGAGATCACCGGGAAGAACTTGCTCCACGCCAGGTCAACTTGCAGACGCGAATCGAGCAAACTCACATTGCGGTTATGGTAACGCCGCTCTTCTTCGTCTTCCTGGGCGAATGCCTTCACCACGCGCACGCCGGAGAGGAACGTGTTCAGCATCGCGTTCAAGCGCCAGCGGGCCACCCAGAAGCGGCGGAAGTGCGGCTGCATGTAGCGATAATAGAGGTAGGCCGCCGTCACCACAAAGGGCGTAGGAATCAAAACGTACAAGCCCAAAGATGGGGCCATCGTAAACAGCACCACGCCAATGCCGATGACCAACATGATGTTCAAGGTGAACGTCGTCATCTGTGAGACAAGCCCTTGTAGCTCCTCCGTATCCTGGTTGACGCGCGTCATCAGGCGCCCGGCCTGGTTCTTGTCGAAGTAATCCACAGAGAGCTTTTTGAGATGCGCGAACAGTTGATCGCGGATACCCGATGTGAAACGGGCGCTGACGTTAATCGTTGACCAGTTGGTCACGATTGTGAGGAGCACCCGAATAACCTGTATGCCCAACAATCCGCCAACCAGCCAGGGCAAGAGCGTTGGGTCGCCTCCCGCAGTTCCATCAATCCTCAGTACGTCATCAATAAGAATGCGGGTCAGGTAGGGAGGTAACAAGTCCACCAGGACCCCCACTACCAACAGGATCACTATCAGGCCCATCTTGCCCCAGTAGGGGCGGGCCAGTTCCAGCAAGCGGCGGAACAGCTTGCCACGCTGGATGCAGTTGGGGCAGACTTTGGACGATGTATCGACGAGGGAACGCCCGCACACCAGGCAGGTGTGACTGTCTGCCGCCGGGTCAGGCACGGGAACGTCTGCCCCGTACTCCGCGCGGGTGTGCAGGTAGTGCGCCACCCGTCCAAAGCGGTCGGTCAGCTCGTTGGAATAATGCAACAGGACGTGCGGCTGCTGGTCCACCGTCACCTGCATCAGGCCGTTGCCGACGCAGCGTTCGACTTTTGCATCCTCGATTTTATCCAGGGGGAACTTGTGCCGCAGATTCGCGGTGCCGTTATGGCGCTCGACCACCCACAGGTCGTGGGGGTTCAACAACAGCCATTGCTCGCCGAACTGCCCATCGGGAGCCAGATCTGACTGTACCGCCAGGGTTAATTCGTCGGGGCGGACACCTTCAGCCCGCAAAGTGGTCAGCACCGAGGACGGCAATTGCGCCGCGAAATTCGGTGTCACAACCGCCGGTATGGCTACCGGCTGCTCTATATCACGCATCCAATCCTCCTTATTGGTCAAAACCTGTTTCGGCATAGCGAAACTTCACCAATAAGGCGCCCTAAAAAGAAAAAGGGCACCTTTCAACACCAGGTGCCTTCTTCCACGCCTACGAGGTTAGCTGTCGGACTCGGGCCGAAGAAGCTCGCCCTACGGTCTTACCGACCGACTCGCCCCCCATTTGGTTCCCCCGTTGCCCCATCTCACTCAGACAGGGACATTAGGCGTATAGGTTATAGGGTATGTGCAACTACATCCTAGATGATAGCATAACTTTGGGTTCTGTCAATAGCCTTTAACCCAATCATAACTTAACCAGGTTGCTCTTTTTTATTTAACACGCTATCATATAGCGTATAAAAGTTGGGGAATTTGCTAACGCCCAATCTCTCACCACCGTTCCCGATCTACAAGGAGGTCCTGATGAACGAAATTTACAGACTCAATTTGGGCTTGGGGAGCTTACCGCTGCTCTCTGATGCGGAAACGCGCTCGATTTCTGCCGAAAATCCAACCGGTGCGAAGGGTGGTGGGGCGCAAGCCGTTCCTGACGCCAACAACGCCGGATCCATGTTGGGGCAGGGATGGAAAATCCGCCCCTGCATCACGTTGGAGCCAGGTACGACGACGACGCTGGCGGATATCGAAGGGCCAGGCATCATCCAGCATATCTGGATCACCGTGGATCCGCGTGCGTACCGCGATACAGTCCTGCGTTTTTTCTGGGATGACGAGGCAACGCCCTCCATCGAAGTCCCGCTGGGCGATTTTTTCTGCAACGGGCACGCGCTGCGCTACAACGTCAATTCGCTGCCGATGGCGGTGAATCCCGCCGGCGGTTTCAATAGCTATTGGCCGATGCCGTTCCGTAAACACGCGCGCATCACCATCGAAAGCCAACACAAGGACGCGATTGGCGGCTTCTTCTACCAGATCACCTACGCGCTCACCGCCGTTCCCGACAATGCGGCTTATTTCCACGCGCAATGGCGGCGCGCAATGACGACGCGCGACTATCCAGAGCACGTCATCCTCAACGGTGTGCGAGGACAGGGACATTACGTCGGCACATTCCTGGCGTGGACACAGCTTTCCAAAGGCTGGTGGGGTGAAGGGGAAATTAAATTCTACATGGACGGCGACACAGAGTTTCCCACCATCTGCGGTACAGGCACCGAAGACTACTTCTGCGGCGCGTGGGGGTTCAACGGCGAAACTTATTCGACGGCGTTCCTGGGCTATCCACTGTACCGGAAAGAGCCGGGGGAAGTACCGCGTCACGGTCTCTATCGCTGGCACGTGTTCGATCCCATCCGCTTCAAGCGCGATCTGAAGGTGACCATCCAGGCGCTTGGGTGGTGGCCCAACGGGAAATACGAGCCGCTGACCGACGACATCGCCTCGGTCGCCTACTGGTACCAGGCTGAACCGCACGCGCCCTACCCGCCGTTCCCACCCGTTCACGAGCGCTGGTCACGGTAATCACCCACGGTATCCCGCCTCGTCTTGCGCTTGGCAGACTTGCATCTCTGCGGTATAACTGTGATAATCGAGTTCGGCGGGTTTTCTGTTCGCACAGCATCGGGGGGGCGTCATGACCAAAGTGTTGTTCGATTACTATAAGCACGGACTGCAAAAACTCATCGCGACTGTGGGCGATGACGCCCCCCAAGTTGCTGCCCTGCGTATTCTACAGCAGCGCCTGTTCGAAAATCTGATTACAGCGACCAGCGCCGATCTCCCGGCGACTCAGCGCGCCGTCGCTCACGCCGATATTCTCGAGGCGCTCAATCGCCTCTGTCTCGAACTCACCGGCAAACCTTTCAGTGCTTTTTGCGAAGTCGCCGACAGCGCCACTCCAACCACCGCTGCCGTTGCGGAGCCGGTACTTTCCTTTGCCGAATATATGCACTGGCTCACTGCGTTATTGACTGCGCAAAAAGCGCGACAACCCGAAACACAGGCAACCATTCAAACCCGCACATTCCTCATGCTACAGCATAGCACGCCCAAAGAAAAAGGGCAGATCATCCAAGCCCTGTACAACGCCGGGTTAATTTCCACAGGCCCGTCACTCATCACACTGGCGCGTGCAGATCTCAGGCGCGCCCACCTCGTCGAAGCGGAGATCAATGGGGTGAATTTCGCCAACGCGAATATGCAAAGCGCCAATTTGGCAGGCGCACTGCTCAGAGAAGCCGACATGACCCACGCGGTTTTAGTCGGCGCGAATCTGGGCTGGAGTGCTATGGCGCAGAGTCGTTTGGTCGAAACCGAACTGGGCGGCGCAACGCTAACCGGCGTTGATCTTCACGCCGCAGACTTGCACGGCGCGCACCTGGTGATGGCGAATCTCAAGCGGGCGGACCTATCACAGGCAAACCTCTCCGGAGCCAATCTATTGCGCGCCAATCTGGAGGAAGCTGTTTTGACGGCAGCAAATCTGACCGGCGCGGTGCTGCTGTGGGCGAACTTCACGCACGCGCGGCTGGACGGCGCCAACCTCGATCGGGCTACTTACAATCAGTACACCATCTGGCCGGAAGAGTTTGACCCCACTGCAACAGGGGCGCTCAAAATTGGTTGACAACATCGAAAAGGAAACCCTTCACAATGCGCAACGACAATCGTTACTTCGACATTTACCCCAAAATCATCCGCGCCGGACATGAAACAACGATCACCATCCGGCCTTTGTTTGATCACGTCCGCGCCGTCGCCACAGCGCTGGAGGTGACACTTTATCCGGCGGAGGGCGAGCGCACACAGACCACCAAGCTTCCGCCGGTAGTACGCAAACCCTCCGTTGATGGGGATGTCATTCAGATACGCTATAACTTCGAGAGTGAGCAAGAATACACGCTGCTGATCGGTCAGCGTGAAAAACCACTGGCAGAAACCCGCCTTTACGCGCTGGATGACGATTTGTTCAGCCGCCGCCCCTACAAAGGCGATGTTCACATCCACAGTTATCACTCGGATGGCAAAGAGTCGCCGGCCTACGTCGCCGGGGCCGGACGGCGCATCGGGCTGGACTTTATGGCGATCACTGACCACCACAAGTACGCGCCATCGCTGGAAGCCAACCGCGCCTTCAACGGCGTTCCCATTGATCTGCGCCTCTATCCCGGCGAGGAAGTACACCCGCCCGACAATCCCGTGCACATCATCAACTTTGGCGGCAGCTTCAGCGTAAACGACCTGTTCAAAAGCGAAGTTTACCGGCGCGAAGTCCAGATCCTCGCTGATGCGTTCGATGACTTCCCGCCCGGCGTGGATCGCTCCACGTATGCTTCCTGCGTCTGGAGCTTCGACAAGATCCGCGCTGGCGGCGGGCTGGCCGTCTTCTGCCATCCTTACTGGTACGCCGGTCATCGCTATGATGTGCCAGAGGCGCTGACGACGCTCCTCTTCGACCGTCAACCGTATGACGCGCTGGAACTTATCGGCGGCTATCACCCCTTCGAGATCGAATCAAACATGCTCCAGGTGGCGCGCTACCACGATGAACGCGCGCGCGGCAAAACCATCCCCATCGTCGGCGTGAGCGACGCGCACGGTTGTGAGACAGGCGAGTTGTTTGGTTGGTACTACACCATTGTCTTTGCGAGATCGTTGGATTTGCCCGACTTGATCCAAAACGTGAAGGGCCTCTATTCTGTCGCGGTAGAGGCATTGCCGGGCGAAACGCCGCGCGCGCATGGTCCGTTCCGCCTTGCCAAATACGCACAATTCTTGTTACGCGAAATCTTGCCGCTGCACGATGCTCTTTGCGTTGAGGAAGGCAGGCTCATGCTGGCGCACAGCGCGGGAGATACCAATGCCAGTGAATTGCTGCGCGCCTATCAAGGCCGCACGGCTGCCCTCTACGATCATCTTTGGGAAACAGCGTAGTGGCGACTTCAGTCGCTTTTTACACACACAAACGACTGAAGTCGTCGCTACACCCGTAAACGCCATTTGCGCTCGCCACAAATTGTGTCAAAATGTCCCCTGACTTTCGACGTTCGACGTTGGACTTTGAACTCAAAGGAGGCTCCCGATGAAATTTGAACACTTTGGCATCAACGTCCCCGACGCCGCTGCAATGGCGGTTTGGTATGTGGAACATTTGAACATGCAGGTCGTCCGTTCCATCCCAGAGCCGCCCCACATGCATTTCCTGGCCGACGCGACCGGGCGCGTCACCATCGAAGTCTACACCAACCCCATCGCCCCTATCCCTGACTACGCCACGCAGCACCCGCTGTGTTTTCACATCGCGTTTGCCGTCGAAGATGCAGCCGCGACGCGAGATACGCTCATTGCCAACGGCGCTACCCTGGTCAGCGATCAAAAAACGGACGATGGCGGGCATCTCGTCATGCTACGCGATCCCTGGGGTATAGCACTGCAACTGTGCCAGCGCGCGGCGCCAATGGTGTGAATATGAGCACGGTCAAACTCGATCACCAGGAATTGCTCGAGTTGCAACCCGCGCACGCGCTGTGGCGACTCTATGCGCCGGAGAGAGCGCCCTATCGGTTTCACGCCAAGAGCCGCGCCACAGCCGAGACCTGGCAACAGACTACCCGCGCCGCTTTGATGGAAATCCTGGGGTTTGCGGGCCAAGTGGACGTTCTCCCTGCCGCGCCGCTCAGTCCGCGTTGGCTGGAAAGTGTTGATAAAGGCGATTACATCCGCGAGAAGTGGCTGCTGCGCACCTCGGCGTACACGCTGATGCCGGTTTACATCCTCATCCCCAAGCAGGGGACAGCGCCCCACCCCGTCGTCGTCGCCTTCCACGGGCACGGCTACGGCGTGAAGGACATCGTCGGCTTGTGGGAAGACGGCACCGAGCGCGACACGCCCGACGGCTATCACAAGGATTTCGGCGTGGCGCTGTGCCGGCGTGGGTTCATCGTCGCCGCGCCGGAGATTTCGTGCTTCGGCGAGCGCCAGACGGACTTCTCGTATCTCAACACCGTCATCGGTCAGGAAGCACCGACTACGTGCGATCACACCGCCAAACTTGCCTTCCACCTGGGAGGCTCAGCAGTCGGGCTGCGCACCCACGACGCCCGCAAACTCATTGACTACCTCGAAACGCGCTCCGACGTGGACGCCAGCCGCTTGGGCGCTATGGGCATCTCCGGCGGCGGGATGCACACGTTCTTCTCTACCTGTACCGATCCGCGTATCAAGGCGTGCGTCATCAGCGGCTACTACAGCACGTTCAAGGACAGCATCCTGGCGATGCATCACTGCACGTGCAATTTCGTCCCCGGGCTGTGGCAGTTCGGCGAGATGTACGATCTGGTGGGCCTCATCGCGCCGCGTCCCATGCTCATCGAGGCCGGGACGCGCGACCCGATCTTCCCCATCGCCGCCGTCCAGCAGAGCGTCGCCAAAGCGCGGGAGGTCTACGGGGTCTTCGGCGCGGCGGATCAGGTCGAAACCGACTACTTCGAAGGCCGCCATCAAATCAGCGGACGGCGGGCGTATGATTTTTTGTGGGAGAAACTGTCGTCAGCAGATTAAGCAGATTTAGCAGATTCCCTTGAGGCGTCCCCATGTAGGATTTTACACCAACAAGGACGAAAATTGGCGATTCGACTACAAGACTAATGACTATGCGACTATTTCTGTAAGGAGGCAAAGGATGGGTTTTAAGGCGATGACGAACCTGTATCCTGAGTGCTTTGCAGAGCACGAGAAAACTCTGGTGACTTATGACGCGCTGACCGCCTCAACATTCCGCTTTCCGAGCGGGGTATGCGGGCTGCGGCTCACCAGCGATGTGGGGGAGCTGGTGCTACTGCCGTTCCAGGGGCAGCAGGTTTGGTCAGCGACGTTCAACGGGCGCAATCTGACGATGAAGTCGATGTTCACGCAGCCGTACCCCAACCGCCCGTTCCTGGAGACGTTCGGCGGGTTCTTGCAACACTGCGGCATCACCGGCGTTGGCGGGCCGTCGGCGCAGGACACGCACCCGCTGCACGGCGAGCTGCCCAACGCGCCCTACGAGACGGCTTACGTCATCCTCGGCGAGGATGAAAAAGGCGCGTACATCGGCATGAGCGGGCAATACCGACACACCGTCGCCTTCGCCCACAACTACCTCGCCGAGCCGCTGGTCAAGCTCTACGCCGGTTCGACGCTCTTCACCGTGACGATGACCATCACCAACCTCAAGAATTCCGGGCAGGAACTGCTCTACCTGGCGCACGTCAACTTCAAGCCGGTGAACAACGGGCGGCTGGTCTACAGCGCGATCCCCACGCCGGAACACGTGCGCGTGCGGGCGAGCATCCCCAGTCACATCAAGCCGGGGCCGGGCTACGCGGAATTCCTGGCCGAGCTGCGCGACAATCCCGCCCAACACCACGTCCTCACCCCCGACCTGGCCTTCGACCCGGAGGGCGTCTTCTTCATTGATTACCTCGCCGACGCGGACGGCTGGGCGCACTCGCTGCAAATCCACCCCGACGGCAACGCCGATGTAATCCGCCACCGCCCCTCGCAACTGCCGAAGGCCACCCGCTGGATCTCGCGCACCGCCGACCAGGACGCCATCGCCCTGGTGGAGGCCGGGACGTGCGAGCCGGAAGGCTATCTCGCGGAGAAGGCGAAGGGGTACGTCAAAATCCTGCCGCCGGGTGAGACCTTCGTCGCCGAGTTTGAAATCGGCGCGCTGGCAGCGGATGAGGCGAAACGCGCGGAGGAACATGCCCTTAACCTTGCGAAGGGTTAGGCGAACCAAAGGTTCGCACACCTTCGCAAGGGCTTTTCATTGGCAAGCCCGTGAGTCTGATGTATAATCACACGATGTTACACCGTCACCTCACCCATCAGCAATTTACCCTGGCCGCGATTGACGACATCATTGCGCGCGGCAAACGGCAGGATTGGGCCAGCCTGCGTCAAGCAGTGCTGGCCGACCGCGCCTTGCTGCAGAAGGTGCTACAGGTGTGTCAGCCCCACGTTACTGACCCTTATGCCCAACGTTATCATTTCTGGAAACAATATGCCGAACGATACCTGGCCTGATTGGGAGCAAGTGCTGGCCGCGGCGGCGCACCTCCAGTGCATCTTACCGGGGGCGGTTCTGGTGGGTGGCAGCGCCGCAGCGGTGTACGCGCACCATCGCTTGTCCACCGACGCCGACCACATACTCCCTGATCTCCGCCAGCACTTCGATCATGTATTGGCCGAATTGGAAGCAGTCGCTGGTTGGAAAACAGCCCGCGTCAAGCGCCCCGTTCAAATCCTCGGCAATCTGGACGGCATCGAAACTGGCGTGCGGCAATTGATACGGAGCGAGCCGCTCGAGACCACGCAGGTCGAGTTTCAAGGCGAGATCATCACCCTCCCCACTGAAGCCGAAATGCTGCGCATCAAGGGCGCGCTGATCCTGCTGCGGAACGCCACCCGCGACTATCTCGACTTTGTCGCTCTGGCCGACCACTTGGGCGGCGAGGGAATGATAAAAGCCTTGCAGTCGTTTGATCGGCTTTACCCGCAACCCAATCAAGAATCTGCCTTACAGCAGTTGCAGATTCAACTTTCCAACCCGCTGCCCTACGACCTCGAAGAGCTAAACCTCGCCGAATACAAAAACCTCGATCCCCGCTGGCGCGACTGGCAGACCGTCAAGGCGACATGCGCCGATTGCGCAACCCTGATCTTTGACGGTATTGTCGGCCTGGAGACCTGATAGACCCCAGAGCAATTCTTCGCCCTGGTGGAAGCCGGGACGTGCGAACCGGAGGGCTATCTGGCGGAGAAGGCGAAGGGGTACGTCAAGGTTCTGCCGCCCGGCGAGACGTTTACGGCGGAGTTCGAGATTGGGGCGCTGGCAGCGGATGAGGCAATGCACGAGGAAGAGAAAGTCAAGGTGCTGATTACGGCATAGGATTATAGCCTTTCGAAGGCGGCCCACCTTCGAAAGGCTTAACGAAACAAATTACTTCTCAAACAACGCCGTTAGAAAAGTCGTTATAGCCTCTCGTGTCTGCACATTTGTAGGGCTAGACAGAGGGAAATCGGTGAAGAATCCATGTTGCCCAATCTCAAGGAGCAGTAGCTCTACGTTTCCACCTGCTTCTTCTAGTTTTGCAGCAAAATCATCTGCCATCTTGGATGAGATATAATTATCTTGCAAACCATGAACGATCAGGAAAGGTGGTTCATTACCATTCACCCAGGAGATAGGTGATACTTCGGCCAGAAATTCCGCGGAGGCCTCGCTGATCTTAGTTCCCAGGTATGGCTCGGTGCAGTTTCGTACCACGAGTGGTTCATAGCCTTCTTCAGTTCTAAGATCGAACATACCATATACAGGTATGACTCCGTGAATCCAATTCGTTTCTGGCAATGTGTAAGGGCAACCTTCCAGGTAAGGGGCAGGGTCATCCACAGTCCCCAGCATCGAAACCAGATAGCCGCCCGCCGACTCCCCGATAGCCACAATACGCTCAGTGTCGAAACCATATTTGTCAGCATTGGCGTGGACCCATGCCAGAGCACAGAATGAATCCTGGACCTGCGCTGGGTACCTAAAACGTGGCAAAAGCCGGTAGTCAATCGAAACCAGCGCATACCCTAGCCCGTTGAAATAACTTGCATACCTGTGGTAGTTAGACCTGGTCTCTGCTTGAAAACCTCCGCCATGAATCGCAAGGATAGTTGGAAACGGTCCGTCGCCCTCTCTTGGTAGGTAAACCTCGAGTTTCTGCCAACTGTCGCCACCGGGCACATAAAATTCAGTAAATTGGATCCAGGGTAATTCAGTAGGCGTCGGCGTCAAGGGTGTAGCTGTCGGTGGAATTGGCGTAGGCGTAGCGGTCGGCGGAATCGGTGAGGGTGTAGCCGGCGGTGGGATTGGCGAGAGTGTGACAGTCGGCTCGTCCATAGCGATTTGGGGTATGTCTGTTGCCTTCACCTCGGCAACCCCGGTCTGGGATGCACATCCGGTCATCAGAACAGCAACGAGCAACGCTGCCATCAATAGCCTGAAAATCGAAAACTGTGTCGCTTTCATCTTTCAATCCTCGTGCGTAATGTTACTTCCCAGACAACTTCCTTTGACGCATCGCTGAGTGCAGTTCCCAGGTATGGTTCGGTGCAATTTCGTACAACCAGTGGTTCATAGCCTTCTTCACTCTTGAGATCGAACAGACAACCTATAGAGAAAAAGTGTAACGGCTTCCTGTGTCTTGATATTTGCATCGCTCCATAACGGCTCATCAGTCACGTATCCATGCTCAGCTTCAACAAGCAGTAGCTCTGTTTCTGCACCCGCTTCCTCTAGTTTAGAAGCAAAATCCTCTGCCATCCAGGATGGGATTAACTCATCCGACAGATCATGCACAACCAAGAATGGGGATTCCCGACCATCCACCCAGGACATGGGCGACATCTCCGTTAACAGCTCTGTGGGGACATCGCTGAAGGTGGTTCCCAAGTACGGTTCCATACATTCATGTACAGTCCAATCCGAATAACCATCCATGCTTGTAAAGTCAAATAGCCCATAGAAAGGGATTATGCCTTGAACCCAGTTCGTTTCCGGCAATGTGTAAGGGCAGCCCTCCATATAAAGGTTCGGAGTATCCACAGCGCCCAACATCGCAACGAGGTAGCCCCCTGCCGATTCACCGACGGCAACGATGCGCTCCGTGTCAAAACCATAGGTGTCAGCGTTGGCATAGATCCATGCCAGGGCACAGAAGGAATCCTGGACCTGCGCCGGATACGTGAAACTTGGCGCAAGGCGGTAGTCAATCGCAACCAACGCGTATCCTAGCTTGTTGAAGAAACTCGCATACCTGAGGTAGTTAGTTTTGGTTTCCCATTGAAAGCATCCGCCGTGAATCGCGAGTATGGTTGGGAATGGCCCAACCCCCTCTGTCGGATAGTAAATATCGAGTTCCTGATCTGCGGTTCCGCCTGGGACATACGGCACGTTGTGAATGAACCGACTCTCATACCCGTCGTAGTCCATCTTCGGCAGTTCAGTGGGCGTCGGCGGCAAAGGTGTGGCGGTTGGCTCGACAATGTTGACTTGTGGCGTGTCCGTTGCCGCCACCTCGGTAATCCTGGCCTGGGATGCGCATCCCGTCGCCAGGGCGACAATGCATAGCACTGCCATCAACAACCTGAAAATCGAAACCTGTGTCACATTCATTGTTCACCTCCTTTTTCATGCATAATACAAAATGGGCGTTAAGAGATCATTAAGAAGCCATACAAACCAAACCCATGTTTATGTTTTGATCACTGGCAGCCTCGCCAGCCAGTAAAACAGACATATAATACTCCCTACAACGCTGACTTCGCGGCAATCTCTACCACTAACGAACCTTTGCCTCAAACCGACAAGGCAAACACTCACCACAGAGTACACTGAGAACGCGGAAGTTTTTCAGTTTTTCTCAGCGACCTCTGCGTGCTCGGCGGTGAAATTTCGTCTCGTTTGTCAAAGATTCGGCTTATGAAGATGTCTAGGAAGGAATAGAATGGCGACGAAAGCGCTACGCATCACCTTGCTGGGCGATCCCGGCATATTCCTGGATGGCGAGCCGGTAACAGGTTTTGTGTCCAGCAAGGCGCAAGCGTTGGTGTTCTATCTGGCCGCTACGGGGCGTCCCCACACCCGTGAGACGCTGGCTGGTTTGCTATGGAGCGACCACCCGGAGAGCGCGGCCAAAAGCAGCCTTCGCAATGCTCTCACCAACCTGAGGCAATTGCTCGGCCCCTATTTACACATCACGCTTCAGACAGTCGCCCTGAATCGAGATATGCCGCTGGATGTGGATGTCGAACGCTACACAGCCGGGCTATCCAGCGTCCTGTGGGACGGGTCGGCGGTCGTGGTCCCCACAGCGGAAGAATTAGCCGCGCTCAAAGAGGCCGCTGACCTGTATCAGGGTGAGTTCCTCGCCGGTTTCTACGTCACCGAAGCGCCTCTGTTTGAGGAATGGATGCTGGCCGAACGGGAGTATCTGCGACGAGAATTGGAGGCGGCGTTAGAAAAACTCATGCGAGGCCACAGCGTCCGGGGAGAGCTACAGGCCGCGATTGCCTGTGCCCATCGCTGGCTGGCATTGGATCCCTTGCGCGAAGCAGCGCATCGCGCGCTGATGGAGCTGTACGCCTGGTCCGGCGACCGTTCGGCTGCTCTGCGCCAATACCAGCTATGCGCCCGGATTCTGAAAGAGGAACTGGGCGTCGAACCAGCAGAGAAGACTCAAGCGTTGCATGAACGATTGCTAAAGGGAGAAATCCCCCTTGCGCCGATTGCCATCAAAGCCTTGCAGGAACACGAGTTCCGAAAAGTTGGTGCGTGTCCTTACCGCGGCCTGGCCGCATTTCAAGAAACCGATGCCCCTTTCTTCTTCGGACGAGAGACGTTCACCGCGCGGTTGATAGAAGCCGTCCGGACACAGTCGCCAGTGGTGGTGATTATCGGCCCGTCAGGCTCGGGAAAATCGTCGGCGGTGTATGCCGGGCTGCTGCCGCGACTCCACGAGGAAGGAAACTGGCGCGTGATTACCTTGCGTCCTGGCGCTCAACCCATGCACGCGCTCGCGGCGGCCTGGCTCCCCCACCTGGAACCGGGGCTGAGCAAGGCCGGCCGGTCGGCCAAAACCTACCAACTGGCCAACGCCTTGACGCAGGGCGACCTCTCGCTTCACGAGATCGCGAAACAGGTGCTGGCAAAAAGCCCCGCTTCGTCCCGCTTGTTACTGCTGGTTGACCAGTTCGAGGAACTGTACACCCTCTGCGCACAACCCGAAACCCGTCAGTGCTTCCTGGATGTGCTGCTGACGGCACCTGACGGCGCGGCGCGGGACAAAACAACGCCCTTTGTGCTCTTGCTGACGATGCGAGCGGATTTCATGGGCCAGGCGTTAGCACACCGCGCCTTCGTCAATGTGCTGCAAAACGCTTCACTCCTGTTGGGACCGATGACACGGGAGGAATTGCGCGCGGTCATCGAAAAGCCGGCCGAGAAACAGGGAGCCGGTCTCGAATCCGGCCTGGCGGAACGGCTCCTGGACGATGTCGGGGATGAACCGGGCAACCTGCCGCTGCTAGAGTTCGCCCTGACCCTGTTGTGGGAGCGGCTCGATCGTGGCTGGATGACGCACCGCGCCTACGAAGAAATCGGCCGGGTAGAAGGCGCTTTGGCTCGCTATGCCCAACAAGTCCATGATGCCCTGGATCAAAAAGAGCGAGAAAGAGCACAGCACATCTTTGTCCAATTGGTACAACCGGGAGAAGGCGCGGGGGATACCCGCCGGATCGCCACCCAGGCAGAAATCGGAGAGGATAACTGGTCGCTGGTGCAATACCTGGCGGAAAAACGACTGGTGGTGACGGGACGCGATCCCATCACCGGCAACGAGACGGTAGAGGTGGTGCATGAGGCGCTGATCGGGCGCTGGGAGCAACTGCAAGCCTGGATGGACGTGGACCGCACCTTCCGCACCTGGCAAGAACGGCTGCGGGCGGCCCTGTACCAGTGGGAGATCAGCGTCAGAGACGAGGGTGCTTTGCTGCGCGGTGTCGTTTTGGCCGAGGCCGAGTCCTGGCTGGCGCAACGGACGGCCGATCTCAGCGCCGCAGAATGCAATTTCATCCAGGCCAGTATCGCCCTGCGGGAGCGGCGGAAAGCCGAGCGTGAGGCGCAACATCAGCGCGAGTTGACCCAGATCAGCATCGGCCTGGCCTCCCAGGCGATGTTGGAACTTCAAGGCCGCTTTCCTGAACGCGCGGTATTGCTGGCGCTGGAAGCATTAGAGCATTACCCTTACACCTGGCAGGCAGAACGCGCCCTGGGGCAGGCCGTCTTGGGCAGCCGGCTGCGTTTGATTTTGCGACACGGCGCGACGGTCAATACGGCCCATTGGTCGTCCGATGGAACGCGCATCCTCACAGCCAGCTCTGACGGCACGGCCAAAGTGTGGGACGCACGCACCGGCGCAGAACTGGCGACACTCACGGGGCACCGGGGCGCGGTGAGGATGGCGCTGTGGTCGCCCTCGGAGGAACGCATCGTGACCACCGGCAAAGATGGCGCCGTGAAAGTGTGGGATGCCGCCACCGGCGCAAAACTGCTGACGTTGACTCATCCATCTGCGGCAGCTATGGCGGTGTGGTCGCCTGCGGGAGAGCAGCTCCTCACGGCCGGCGCTGACGCCACAGCCTGGATTTGGGACGCGATGACCGGTGAATTGCGCCTGACGTTAGCGGGGCACACCGGTTGCGTCAATGTTATAGCCTGGTCGCCTGGCGGCGCGCACATCCTTACCGGCAGCGCGGATCACACCGCCCGCGTATGGGATGCCCTGACGGGCCGGGAAGTGTTCACCCTTGCTGGACATACGGATCAGGTCCGGTGGGTGCTGTGGTCGCCGGATGGCCTACGGATCGTCACGGCTGGCGATGATGGCGTAACCAAAGTATGGGATGCCAGAACCGGCACAGAAATGCTGACCCTCGTGAAACAGCGCGTGCCGCTGCGCTGCCCGGCCTGGTCGCCTGCGGGGGAACGGCTCGCGACCGGGGGAGGCACAGAGGGGACGGCGCAGCTATGGGACATGGCCGCGTCATCGCCGACGTATGGCAAGGCATTGTTCACCCTGGCCGGACACACAGATGCCATCTATCATCTGGCGTGGTCGCCGGATGGCGCGCGCCTGGCCTCCGTCAGCCAGGATGGCCGGGTCAAAATCTGGGATGCCGCAGCGGGTGAAGAATGTTTCACGCTCTTCGGTCACTCAGGCGCAGTGGGAACTGTGGCATGGTCGCCTTCGGGGAAACACCTCCTCACAGCCAGTTATGACGGCACAGCCAAAGTATGGGAACCGGACCCGTCCCTACTCACGATTACCGACCTTGAAGACCTGGAAGGCGGCGTGGCCTGGTCGCCCGGAGGCGACCGCATCGCTGCTGGCTTCCATAACGGCACAGCAAGAGTCTGGGACGCCGTCACAGGCGAGGAGTTGCTTATGCTTCGCGGCGCTGAGCGTGTGCTTTTCCCCTTACCGGGCTGGTCGCCCGACGGCAGCCGGCTGCTGACCCTCAATCTCTGGGAGGCTGGTCCTGACAAACCGAGCGCCAGAGTATGGGATACCACGTCCGGCAAGGAACTCCTGACCCTCTTCGGCCATTCCGGGAACGTGTTCGGCGGGGGATGGTCGCCCAACGGCAAACGCCTCGTCACCGGTGGCGAGAGTGACACCACCGCCAGGGTCTGGGACGCGGAAACGGGCGAGGAGCTGCTCGTCTTCACGGGGCACACGGGCGGGGTATGCAGCGCCCGATGGTCGCCGGATGGCCGAACGATTGCGACCGGCAGCCGCGACGGCGCCGTTAAAATCTGGGAGGCGACGACCGGCAAGGTCATCAGGACCCTGTCCCCTCAAGGCGTTGCGTCTGGCATGACGGTGGTCGCCTGGTCGCCGGACGGAAAGCGGCTGGCTGCCCACAGCAGCGACGGCGTGGGGAGGATATGGGATGCCGCCACCGGCGCAGAACTCGTGACCTTCACCGGGCATACCAGCGAGGTGTGGGTGCTCATCTGGTCCAACAGCGGAAAACGCATCTTCACCGGTGGGGACAACACTGTACGGGTGTGGGACGCAGCCACCGGCGCGGAACTGCTCTGCTATGATGTGAAATGCTTTGCCGATGTCGCCTTATCGCCCGATGAGACGCGCATCGTCGTTGGCGCTTATCACAGCCCATTGAAAGTGTTCCCCACATGGTCATCACTGGAGGCGTTGATGGACTATGCCCGCCAGCACTGTGTCGTCCGCGAACTGACGGACGCAGAGCGCGAGTTGTTTGGACTGTCAGGGCAATAGCCTTGCGAAGGCCCAGAAACCTTCGCCAGGCTTTTTGTTGCGCCGTGGACATTAGGCGGTACAATGGACTCCGTTATCCCTTTCCCTGAAGGAGTTCCATGCACATCGCACTCGGCATTGATACGGGCGGCACATACACCGACGCCGTCCTCGTGAACCAGACAAATGGTGAAGTGGTGGCCGCCACAAAGGCGCTGACCACACACCGCGACCTTTCTATCGGCATCGGGCAGGCTATTGCGGGCGTGTTCGCGCCTGAGGCGCTGCTCAACGGGAACGCGCCCATCCGCCCGGCGGACGTCGGCATGGTCGGGCTGTCAACCACGCTGGCGACGAATTCCATCGTCGAAGGGCAGGGCAGCCCCGTTTGCCTACTCCTCATCGGCTACGATCCGGCGCTGATCCGGCAATTCGGCTTCGAGCGCGAGCTGGTGACACGCAACGTCGTCTACGTGGGCGGCGGGCACACCATTGACGGCGACGAAGCCGCGCCGCTGGACGAAGCCGTCGCGCACGCGGCGATTCTGGCCCACCGCGACAACGTCGCGACGTTCGCTATTTCCGGCTACTTCGGCGTGCGCAATCCGGCGCACGAGCTGCGCGTCAAGGCGCTGGTGGAGGAACTGACCGCGCGAGGTGGCGGGCCGCCACACCCCGTCACCTGCGGGCACGAGCTAACCACCAAACTCGACGCCATCCGCCGGGCAACGACGGCGGCGCTCAACGCCAGCCTCATCCCCACCCTGCGCGACCTCATCCGCACGGTGCGCCGCTCGCTGGACGAGTTAGGCGTCGCCGCGCCGCTGATGATCGTCAAGGGCGACGGCTCGTTGGTGCGGGCGGAATGGGCAATGCAGCGGCCCATCGAGACGATCCTCTCCGGCCCTGCCGCCAGCGTCGTCGGCGCGCAGCACGTGGCGGGACGGCAGGACGTGTGGGTGATCGATGTGGGTGGGACAACCACCGACATCGCCGCGCTGCGCAACGGTCGCCCGCGCCTCAACCCGGAGGGCGCGCGCGTCGGCGGCTGGCGCACGATGATTGAGGCGGCGGACGTCTACACGGTGGGCCTCGGCGGCGACAGTCACGTGCAGTGGCCGTCCACTGGCGCGGCGGATATGCCCCACCCCATCATCGGGCCGCAACGCGCGCTGCCGCTGTGCCGGTTAGCCAGCGAACACCCCGGCATTGTGGACGAACTGCGCCAGCAGCTTGCCATCCGCAAAAAAGGGCTGTACCCCTTCCTGGGTCAATTCGTCCTGCTGCGACGGCGAACTGTAGCGAACCTTTCAGAAAAAGATCAGGCATTGCTCGCTCTGTTGGCCGACGGCCCGCGCGCGCTCCTCTGGTTCACCCAGCAGAAACACTTCAGCGCGTTGCTCGCCGAGCGCGTCAACCGGCTCATCGCACAGCAAGCCATCCTGCGCGCGGCCTTCACGCCCACCGACGCGCTGCACGTTTTGGGGCGCTTCAACATCTGGGACACTGAGGCTGCCCGCCTCGGCGCGGAAATCCTCGCGGTGCAGGCTGGGCTATCCGCCGAGGCCTTCTGCGAACGGGTGGTGGAGGCGATGTCGGACCGCGTCGCCGCCGAGTTGGTGAGCAAGATCATTGCCGACGAGGTCGCGCCGCCGGACTGGGACCACGAGCCGGTCGCCGCCGCGCTGCTAAGTCGGGCGCTCGGTCACGACGGCGCCTCTGACCTGGCGTGCCAGTTCACCTTGCAGAATCCCGTAGTCGCCGTGGGCGCGCCGGTCGCGGCGTACCTGCCGCAAGCTGCCGCCAAGCTGCACACCGAACTGGTCATCCCCAACCGGGCCGGAGTCGCCAACGCGATTGGCGCGGTGGCGGGCAGCGTCGTCCAGCGCGTCGAGGCGCTGATCCGTCCCGTGGATTACGAAGCCGCCTATCGCCTGTACCTGCCCGGCGGTAATCACGATTTCGAGACGCTTGACGAGGCCGTCACCTACGCGCAGGCCGCCATCCCCCAGCACCTCACCCGGTTGATGCAGCGGGCCGGCGCCGATCACAGCGAAGTGACACTGCTGCGCGACGACCGCGCAGTCGCGCAGCAGGATGGCGAGGGCCAGGCCATCTTCCTGGAAACGCGGCTGACCTTCAGCGCCGTTGGGCGGCCCGCGCCGGTCAGTGGGGACGGTGTCTAGCATGACGCCGCCCACCTTCCGCCGTCTCGCGCCGGGAGATGAAAGCGCGCTGCTGGCGTTCTACAATGGATTAAGCGCCGCTGCCAAGCGCACGTTCAGACCGCTCGGCCCGGTCACGCTGCCGGAAGTGTGCGCCGGCATCGTTGCGGATAACACCGACGGCGCGCGAAAGAAATTCGATGTGGTCGCCGTGGCGGATGGGCGCATCATCGGCTGGTCGTTTCTGTGGAAGCTGGACACGGATGAGCCGGTGTTCGGGTTGGCCGTGGCGGATGCCTTCCACGGGCAAGGGATCGGCACAGCATTGATGACGCGCGTGATGCAGACCGCCCGCGAAATGCAACTGCCAACCGTATACCTCACCGTCGTCACCGACAACACCGTGGCGTGGCGATTATACGAGACACAAGGCTTCGTCAAGTATGGCGAGTTCACCGGCGAGGATGGCCTGCCGTATTTCAAAATGAAGGCGGCGGTAGACGGTAGACAGTAGACGGCAGACAGTAGACGGTAGACAGTAGACAGTAGACAGTAGACGGTAGACAGGGGATTTGGCGCAAAACCACCGCTTTGCTGATTCGCTGATTCGCCAATTCGCTGATTTTAGAGAGGAATTTCACATTAACTGGCGTTCACCAGCGGTTGGATGAAAATTTCGTCAACGGATTAAACAGATTCTAACGGATTTTTTAACTTTCGACTTTCAACTTTCAACTTTCGACTATTTTCAAGGGAGCTTATGACATCAAAGATTCGCACCATTCACGTTGAAGAATTTGAGGATTTTATGCGCTATTTGGAGCGCGCGTTCGGCCATTCCTTCAACTTTTTCCGGAGCTTCGGGCCGCACATCTACGAACCCATTCCCGAACTGTGTTCCTGGGGCTACGTGATCGAAGAAAATGGCAAGATCGTCTCCCACGTGGGCGTCTACCCCATCGAAGTGGTCACGGCGGGCGTCCCGCTGACCCTCGGCGGCATTGGCGGGGTCTCCACGTCAGTCGAGGCGCGCGGCAAGGGCTATATGACACAGCTTTTGTACCACGCCATTGACGAAATGCGTCGCCTGGGCTACCCCGCCTCGTGGCTTGGCGGCGACCGCCAGCGATACAACACCTTCGGGTGGGAAGTCGCGTCAACGGTATATCGCTTGAGCTTCTCGCGCCGGTCGTTAGGACGCACGGAAGTCGCCCGCATCCCGGTGGAAGAAGTGCTACCGTGGGATGCCAAAGACCACATCGCGCGGTTGATGACGCTGCCGCCCTGCCACGCGCGCCGTCCGCGGCTGGAGGCGCTGCTGCATCGCCGCGATCTGCGCGTCTGGGTCAACGAGGATGGCTACGCCATGGCCGAAGGTCAAGAGCGCGACCATGTCAGGATCATTGAGCTGGTCTCGGTTTCCGGTCAAGAGGCGGAAATGATCCACGCCATCATCGCGTGGAACCACGGGGAGCAGGCTACCGTGGATATGTCGCCCTGGGACGAAGCGCGCGTGGCACGGATGATGCCGTACACGAACTACTGGTCAACCGGCTACAGCGGGATGTACCGCATCAACGACCTGACAGCCTTGTTACAAGCCGCCCAACCTTTGCTGCAAGGCCGCGCGGCCTGCCTGCGCGATTTCGCCGTCGCCATCGGCATCCGCGAGCACGACCGCACACAAGTGACGACCATCACGGTGGATGATGGCAATGTGGAGATCGAGGCCGGTCAAAATGCAGAATCCTACGTCGAACTCACCCCCATCACCGCCACGCGGCTGTTTTTCGGCGGACCGGCGATTCCAGAGCTAGTGCACTTGCCACAGGGTTTACGCACGTTGTTGCCGGTTCCGATTTATGTGCCGGCTTTGGACCACGTATAAGGTAGGAGTTGCGCTATGGATTTTCGACCTGATTATCGCCATATGCTGGCCGTGGTAAACAATGAGCGACCGGCGCGCCTGCCCGTCTACGAGCACATCATCAGCCCGCGCATTATGGAGAAGGTTCTCGACACCCCCTTCGCCGATCTACAACAAGGCGACGACGCCGACATGCGGGAATTCTTCACCCAATACTGCCGCTTCTGGAAGGCGATGACCTACGACACGGTCTCCTTCGAAGTCTGCATCACCGAAATCCTGCCCGATCACGGCGCGATTATGGGCGGACGTCCCGGCCCGATCCAGAACCGCCAGGACTTTGAACGCTATCCCTGGGATGAGCTGCCGCAGCGCTTCTGGGCGCTCGCCGAGCGACAATTCACGCTGCTCGGCCAATGTCTGCCAGAGGGGATGAAAGCGCTGGGCGGCGTGGGCAACGGTGTGTTAGAGATCAGCGAGGACCTCGTCGGCTACGAATATCTGTGCTACATGATGGTGGATGATCCAGATCTGTTCGCCGCTCTCTACCGCAAAATCGGCGACCTGATGGTGAATCTGTGGACGACCTTTTTGCAGCGCCACACCGAAACTTATGCTATCTGCCGCTTCGGTGACGATCTGGGCTTCAAAACGAGCACGTTGGTCGCGCCGCGCACCATCCGCGGGCAGATCATCCCCCAATACCGGCGCGTCGTCGAAGCCGTCCACCAGGCCGGACGTCCTTTTTTGTGGCACTCGTGCGGTAACATTTTCAACGTAATGGATGACGTGATCGCCATCGGCATCAACGCCAAACACTCCAACGAAGACGTCATCGCGCCCTTCGATACGTGGATTGACCGTTACGGTGACCGCATCGGTCTTCTCGGCGGCATTGACGTAGACATCCTGTGCCAGAAAACGCCCGGCGAGATCGTGGACATCGTGAGCGAGAAAGGTCGCCGTTTTCGGGAGCACGCGCGCGGTTACGCCCTCGGCTCCGGTAACTCTATCCCGGATTACGTCCCTGTTGATGGGTACCTGGCAATGATCGAGGCGGCGCAAAAAATAAGGCGTAATGCGTAAAACGTAATGCGTAAAACGTAACTTTGTATGCACAGCACATTACGTTTCACGTTTTACGTTTCATAAAATCCAGCAGGAGGTCATTTATGGCAATTGAACACACACAACTGACCGTTTACGGCACCAGTTGGTGCCCGGATGTGCGGCGGGCGCGGCGTTTTCTGGATGAACACCAGATTGCCTACGCCTACGTGGACATTGACAAAGACCGCGAGGCGCGCGCCTACTGCGATGAGGTTCACGGCGGCAGTTGGATCGTGCCCACCATCGTCTTCCCCGACGGGACGATCCTTTTTGATCCACCGGCCAAGACATTGGCGGCGAAGCTGGGCATCGTACTCTGACCACCGATGAACGCCAAAGAAAATGCGCTGCGCATCATCCGCTTCGACGCGCCGGAGCGCGTCCTCACCGGCTGCCCGGCGCACGGCCTGGGCTATCATGGCGTGAACCACGAGGGCTATACCGGCGGCGGACATCATCTGCCGGTCGGCGCAGAGTGGACCGACATCTGGGGCGTGACGTGGCGACGCGAGCACGAAGGCGTCATGGGCTTCCCGCGCGGCAATCCCCTCGCCGATCTGCCCCACGCGCTGCGCACCTACACCTGGCCCGATCCCGATGACGAGCGCATCTGCGGGCCGATCTACGCGCAAGCCGCCAGCTGGCAACGCGATGAAACCTTCCTGACCGGCTCGCACCGCGACACGCTCTGGGAGAAGAGCTACATGCTCGTGGGCATGGAAGCGATGATGTGCTACTTCTACACCGAACCGGAAGCTGTGCGCGAAGTTTTGCACCGGATTATGGATTTCCAACTCGGTATTGCGAAGCACTATCTGGCGGTGGGTGTCGAAATGGTCGGGATGAGCGACGATCTGGGCACGCAGCAATCGCTGTTGCTCTCGCCCAAGATCATCCACACGTTCCTCGTGCCGGAGTACCGGCGGCTGTTCGAGCTGTACAAGCAGCACGGCGTGCTCATCAACTTCCACAGTTGCGGGCACATTATGCCCCTGCTGGAAACGTTCATCGCGCTCGGCGTGGACATTCTCAATCCCATCCAGGCCACGGCGAACGACCTGGACGCAGTGCGGCGCATCACGCAAGGGCGGCTGGCGCTTCAGGGCGGCGTCAGTTCGGCGACCATTGTGAGCGGGCCGCCGGAAGCCATCCGGCGCGAGGTGGCGCAGCGGCTGTGGCAACTCGGACGCGACGGCGGCTACTTTTGCGCCCCCGATCAAGGGATGCCCTGGCCTGCCGCCCACATCCAGGCGCTCCACGATGCCGTGGATGAACTGGGACAGTATCCTATTTCAACCGCGAATCACGCGAATTTTGTAATCGACGGGATCATGTTGAACACTGCAAAAACGTGAAAAGTCGCGCATGGGCGGATTTAAAGCCGCAAATCTGCCTATTTTGATACCGAAACAACAAAAACCGCGAAATTGAAGTGTGTAGCATGTGACGGACGAGTACAGAGAATCTGTACTCGTCAGGATGATATTGAACAACCGCCAAGACGCCAAGAGCGCCAAGTTTTTAAGATTTCTTGGTGGGCTTGGCGTCTTGGCGGTAAAAAATGCGTTACCCAAGTGTTCAATATCCTGTTGACCATTACACAATCTGCAAGAATCCGCGGCCTTTTTTAGATCAAGCCGCGGCCAATTCCGGCGTCACCTCGTGCTGCCCCTTGAACTGGCTCATATACAGGTGGTGATAGAACCCCTGCTGCGCCAGCAACGCTTCATGTGTGCCACGCTCGATGATTTCGCCATTGTTGATAACCAGGATCGCGTCCGCATCGCGGATCGTGCTGAGGCGGTGCGCGATGACGAAGCTGGTACGGCCCTCCATCAGCCGCAACATCGCTTCCTGGATGTTCTTCTCCGTGCGCGTGTCCACGCTGCTCGTGGCCTCGTCGAGAATGAGGATGCTTGGATCGGCCAGAATCGCCCGCGCGATGGCGAGCAACTGCCGCTGCCCCTGGCTGATGTTACCCGCGCGCTCCGAAAGCTCTGTCTGGTACCCGTCCGGCAAGCGGTGGATGAACTGGTCGGCGTTGGCGAGCTTCGCTGCCGCGATGACCTCGTCGTCCGTCGCGTCCAACCGCCCGTAGCGGATGTTCTCCATCACCGTGTCGGCGAACATATACGTGTCTTGCAGCACAATCCCCAACTCCCGGCGCAAATCAGCCATTTTAAGCTGGCGGATGTCAATGCCATCCACGGTGATGCTGCCGCTGTCAATGTCGTAGAAGCGGGTGAGCAGGTTGACGATAGTAGTCTTGCCCGCGCCCGTCGGCCCAACCAGGGCGATGGTCTGCCCACGGCGAGCGTGCATACTGACGTGCTTCAGCACCGGCACGTCCGGCTTGTAGCCGAAGCACACATCGGTGAAAACGACGTCCCCGCGAATATCCTCAAGGGGAATGGCGTCGGGCGCGTCAACCAACTCCGGCGTCTCGTCGAGGATGGCGAAGACGCGCTCGGCCCCGGCGATGGCCGACTGGATGGTATTGTACAGGTTGGCGATCTGGTTCAGCGGCATCGAGAACTGCCGCGCGTAGTTGATGAAGGCCGCAATCGTGCCGACCGTCGCCATCCCCTGCACCGCCATCCAGCCGCCCGCCCCGGCGACAATGGCCAGGCCCGTGTTGTTGACAAAGTTGCTGATCGGGCCGAGCGTCCCGGCGAAGATTTGCGCGCGCGAGGCTGCTTTGCGCAGTTTCGTGTTCGTGGCTTTGAATTGCTCAATGACGGCCTGTTCCCGCACGTAAGCCTTGACCACGTGCTGCCCGGTGACGGTCTCCTCGATAATGCCGTTCAGATCGCCGAGGTACTCCTGCTGTTCGCGGAAGCCCTGGCGAGTGTACCTGGCAATCGTGTTGCTCAGGAACATCATCAGCGGCATGGTGATCATGCTGACAATCGCCAGACGCACGTTCATCACGAGCATGATGGCCGCCACACCGACGATGCTCATCACGCTGGAAATCAACTGCGTGACGCCGTCATTGAGCACGCCGCTGATGTTTTCCACATCGTTGGTCAGGCGGCTCATCAGTTCGCCGTGCGAGCGCTGATCGAAAAAGCGCAGCGATAGCGTTTGCAGCTTGGCGAAGAGATCGCTGCGGATGTCGCGCACGGTGCGCTGCGCCACAGCCGACATGATGTAGATCTGCAGCCACGAGATGATGGCCGTTGCCAGGTAAACGCCGAGCATCAGCAGCGCCATGCGCCCCAATCCAGGCAGATTACCTTTCAGGATATATTGATCAATGGCGATGCCCATCAGGTATGGTCCCAACAATCCCAGGCCAGAAGAAGCCGCCACGAGCAGCAAGATAGCGAGCAAAGACCACCCTTGCCGTTTCAGATAGCCCCACAGGCGCAGCACCGTGCCACGGATGTCTTTGGCGCGTTCCTTGGGACGCATAAAATGCCCGCCCGGGCCACCCCCAGGGCCGCCTGGTCCTGGAGGCGGAGGAGCAGAGGTTTGAGTTCTATTCGGACGACGCTCAGACATGGCTCACCACCCCATTCCCCAACTGGGAATCATAAATTTCGCGGTAGACGGGACTGGTCGCCAGCAGCTCGCGGTGCGTGCCTTCGGCGACGACGCGCCCGTCGTCCAACACCAGGATTTTATCGGCGTTGAGCACGGTACTGATGCGCTGCGCGATGACAAAGCTGGTGCGGTTCTTCATAATGCCTTCCAATGCCTCTTGAATCTTCGTCTCGGTCTCCACATCCACCGAACTGGTGCTGTCGTCGAGAATGAGCACGGCCGGCTGCACCAGCAACGCGCGAGCGATGGCAATACGCTGCTTCTGCCCGCCGGAGAGGTTGACGCCGCGCTGCCCAACCACGGTATCATAACCATCGGGGAACTCCATGATGAAGTCGTGCGCCTGCGCCGCCTTTGCTGCGGCGATCACCTCCTCATCGGTGGCTTCCGGTCGCCCGTAGCGGATGTTATCACGGATGGTGCCGCTGAACAGCACCGACTCTTGCAGCGCGATGCCGATGTGGCGGCGCAGTGTCGCCTCGTCCAGGTCACGGACATCCACGCCGTCAATCGTTACACGCCCGGAATTCACATCGTAGAAGCGCGGGATGAGGTGGATGAGGCTAGACTTGCCTGACCCCGTTGCGCCGAGGACAGCCACCGTCTGCCCCGGCTCGGCCACGAACGAGATGCCCGGCGGCCCACCGTTGTTCGACTTGCCGCCGCCGAGCACCAGGTCGCGCCCATCGCTGTCGTAGCTGAAGGTCACACCTTCGAAGGCCACCCGCCCCTGCGGCGCAAAGTCCACCAGCGCGTTGGGTTTGGTCTGCACTTCCGGCACGGCGTCCATCACTTCCTGGATGCGCCCTGCCGACGCCTGCGCCCGCGCCATACGCATGATCAACATACTGACGAACATCAGCGACATCAAGGTGCGCATCAGGTAGTTGACGAAGGCGATGAGCTGGCCGATCTGCATAGCGCCGTTGTTGACCAGCGCGCCGCCAAACCATAGCGCGCCGACCACGCCCAGGTTAACCGCCGTCATCATAAACGGCCATGTCACCGCGACCGTCCGCGCGGCGCGCACCGTCTGGTCCATCAGCGCGTCGTTGACCCGGCCAAAGCGCGCGATCTCGTGGGCTGCGCGCACAAACGCCTTGACCACGCGCACGCCGGCGAGGTTTTCCTGCATCACCGTGTTCAAATTATCCAACCGGCGCTGGACCTCACCAAACATCGGGTAAGCCTTCTTGATAACCCACACCAACATCACCGTCACCGCCGGGGCCAACACCACCACCAACATCGCCAGGCGCGGGCTGGTGATGACCACCATCACCAGACTGCCGATGAGCATGAGCGGTGCGCGCACCATAATCCGTAGCATCATCGAGACCAATTCCTGAACTTGCACCACGTCGTTGGTCAGGCGCGTGACAAGCTGCCCGGTTTCGAGGTCGTCCAGGTTGCCGAATGAAAGTGACTGCACCTTGGCAAAAAGCACGTTGCGCAGATCGGTGCCGAAGCCCATCGCCGCCAGGATGGAGAAGATTGTACAACCGACTCCACCCACCGCGCCGAGCAGCGCAAAACCGATCATCAGCAGACCCGTGTTGATGACCACCTGCATATCGAGCTGCGCCAACCCCACATCAACGATGCGCTGGATCATGCGCGGCTGCATCAAGTCCATCGCCACTTCCAACATCATCAGCAGCGGCGCCAACACTGCCCACACCCAATACGGCTTGAGATATTTCAATAACGCCTTGATTGACTTCATAAATTCAACCTTTCCCCTTCCACTATCCGTTTTACGTTTTACGCTTTACTTTGCCGTCTAACTATTCCAACCCTATTCGCTCACCATTCCAGCTTACTACCGCCAGCGCGCAGCAAGTTATCGCGCATCTGCACGAAGAAACGCCGCAACAGCACACGCTCCTCAAGGGTAAAATCGGCGAAGGTCTCGTCCTCAAGCCGCCGAAAGACCTGGTTGACGTCTTCTCTGATGTTGCGTCCAGCATCGGTCAGATAAACGCGCGAGACGCGCTGGTCGCTGGGATCGTTGCGGCGCTCGATAAACCCGGCTTTTTCCATCCTTTGGACCATTTTGGTGACGGTTGCCGCCTGGCTATGTAGTCGCCCGGCCAGTTCGGTGTGCGTTTGCCCATCTTGGTCCCACAACGCGAAGAGCAAAGGGGGCTGACCGTGATATAACCGCAATTCCTCAAACAAAGTATGCACTCTGGCGCGGTGTACTTTGCAAACCTGCGCTAACAAAAAATCGAGCGACTCTGATCCTTCTTCGTGCGACATAGCAACTCCCTTGTGAAATTACTTAGACGGCTGATATTTAGCTAACTAAATTATAGCCAAAATCAAACTATTGTCAAGGGGCAAATTGACAAAATCTCAAAAAACCATTACTCTTTGACAGAAGTGATTGAGAAGCAGCAATCAGGGAATGGTAATCAGGAATTAGGAATCTGGTAAAACAGAGGACTCCGAATCCCCAATTACCAATCCCTATCCAATACAAGGAGCACACCATGACCCCCCTCGAACGCTTTATCGCAGTGATGGAATACCGACCGGTGGATCGCGTCCCCAACTGGGAGTTGGGCGTCTGGCCGCAAACACGCGAGCGTTGGGAAGCTGAAGGACTTGACCCGGCGCGTTTCCACTGGAACTGGTTCCCCGGCGAGGCCGGTCTGGGGATGGATCCCAAAGAATTCATCCCTTTTCACAAGCACCTGATTCCGCCCTTCGCGGTCGAAACCTACGAGGAGGACGAGCGCACCGTCGTCTTCCGCGACGAGTTGGGCCGCGTTCGCCGCGCGCTCAAAGAGGGCGAGGTCAACGGCGGGCGGATGTCAATGGATACCTATATTGACTTCCCAGTCAAGTCGCTGGCGGACTGGCGCGCGCTCAAGACACGTCTGGAACCAACGGGCGCGCAGCGCTACGAGCCGAATTGGGAGATCACCCGTGTAGTGGGGTGGCAGCAACGCCAGCACCCGTTGATCTTCGGCACGAACACCGCCACCGAGGGCTTCTACTGGTTCGCGCGGGAGATGATGGGCACTGAGGGGCTATCGTATGCCTTCTTCGATCAACCGGAGCTGGTGCACGACATCATGGAGCACCACGCCGATTTCCTTATCGAAGGCGCGCGTCCTGTGCTGGAGAAAACGACTGTAGAGTACATCTGTCTAAGCGAGGACATGGCGATGAAGACCGGGCCGCTGCTCAGCCTGCGTCTCTATCGGCAGTTCATCCTGCCGCGCCTCAAGCGCGTCGTCGAATTCTACAAGACGCACGGCGTGCGCTACGTCGCGGTAGATACCGACGGCAACCCGGAGGCGCTCGTCCCGATGCTGATGGATGCCGGCGTGGACATCTTATGGCCGCTGGAACGCGCTGCCGATCAAGACCCTATGCGGCTGCGCCAGAAATTCGGGCGCTCCCTGCGGCTATGGGGCGGCGTAGACAAGCGCGTGCTCACGCAAGGGCCAGCGGCGATTGACGCGCACCTGCGCGAATTCATCCCGCTCATCGAAGAAGGCGGCTTCATCCCCACCGTGGATCACACCGTCCCGCCGGATGTGAGTTGGGAGAATTTCGCGTACTATATAGAGCAGAAAGCCAGACTGCTACAAGGAACATTGTAGCACACAGATCGGCAGCGCAGGATGCAGGATGCAAGATACAGGATTTTTTTCTCTTGCTTCTTGCATCCTGCCTCTTTTATCATTTTGCCCAGGCAAGCGCCCACGTCGGCAACCATAATCCGCCGATTTCCATGAACGACAGCACGGTGGAGATGATGAAAATCAGCGCGCCACACGCGATGAGAATTTTGTCGGCGCGGGCGTAGGTGAGTTGGTGTACCCACGTGCGCGGCTTCACGCCGAAAGCCCGCAAGTCCATCGCGTCAATGATGTCTTCCGCGCCGACAATCGCGTTGATCGTCACCGGCACCAGCAGCGGCGCGAGTTTGCGGATTTGCGCAAAGAGGCCGCCGGAAAGCTTCTCCACCTCATAGCCACGCGCGCGTTGGGCGTCCAGCGTCACCGTGAAGTCGCGCGCCAGCGTGGGCACGAAGCGGAAAGCCAGATCCATCGCGTAGGCGAACTTGTCCGGCAAGCCCAATCCCCGGAAGGTGACGCCGTACAGGCTCGGATCCACCGTGTAGGGGATGGTGATCGCCAGCACGGTGATCGCGTACATCCGCACAAGCTGGCTGACGGCGAAGATGGTCTTTTCGACCGTGATATCCAACGCAATCTTCCACCCGACGATGGGGAGGGAAAGAGGCCCTAGCTGCCGGATAAGGTGTTCTTCGGTGTAGGCATCTTGTGTGCCGCCTCTTCCGGTTAAGAACGTCAGGGTGGTCATGATGAAGATGATGATGCTGATCAGAATCCACGCGCGGCGGGTCTCCCGCCAGGTGAGCCGCGCCAACCCGAATTGCAGCGCAGCGATGCCCAGGAAGACCAACAGAATCCGCAGATCCCAGAACTGGATCACGGAGAAGAGCATCGCCAGCATAAAGATGATCCGCGCGCGTGGATCAAGGCGCTGGATGAGGGTATCCCGTTCACGGTAACGCCAAGCGATCAGCATATTGATTACCCCTTTGCAAAACGTAAAGCGTAAAACGTAAATGGGTTTTACGTTTTACGTTTTTTGTTTATCTGCCGATGCGTTTTTGCACGGCGTTATACGCGGCGAGCAGGATCGGCGTGAGGATCATCGAGTTGATGATGTTAGGGCCGGCGGCCGGCGCAAATTCGCCGATGATCGCCGTGGCGAAGCTGTAGCCGTTGACCCAAATATCGGCCAGGGAGGCGAAGCCGATGCCGACGATTATGCCCAACGTGCCCCACAGGTTCACCGCCGCTAAATCCACCCCGTATTGCTCCAGCAGAAAGCGCCCGGCAATCACAATCGCCCCGCCGATGAGGAAAATCCAGGCCCAGAGAGAAAAGTCCTCAATTTCGCCGGTCCACGGGCCGACCACGCGGGGATTGAGCAAAATCACTGCCACGGCAAGCACCATCAACACGCCGACCACGATGGTCAAGAAGTTGAGGCTGCGCTTCTTATCAGCGAAGAGCATCACCAGGCCCGGCACCAATCCCATCAAACCGTTGCCGACATCCCAGGCCGGATAGACACCCCAACCGGTGATGAAGTCGCCGAGGATGTTGCCCACCGCGCCGGTAAAGAAACCCACCACCGGCCCAAAGACGTAGCCGAAGAAAATCGGGATGCTGACCGAGGGACGCAAGGATACCTGACTGACGGATGGCATCGGGATCGTGTTGAAAATGTAGTTGAAGACGCCGTAGAGCGCGGCGCCGATCGCCATATACACGACTTGCCGGGTGCCCACCTGCCAGGCATCATTCTTCGCCGTGGCGAGATAAACGACAAAAACGCCGATGAGACCGATCGCCGTGACCCCAATGGGAGCGATGCCGCGAATTTTATCGCCGCTCGTCAGAATGCTCGCCAGCGCCAGCAACACCACAAAGGCGACCAGCACAATCAGCCACGCCACCGCACGATTGTTCTTGAGTTTTTCCATCATACGTTCATCTCCTTTCGTGAAATAAAATTAAGATACCTGCACTAACCCGCACAGCAGAGCGCGTCCCTCCCCCGGCGCCTCTGCTGTACTTAACGTGTGTTTTGTCAGCAGATTAAGCCGATTTAGCAGATAAAATGCTGTAGAGCGGACAAAAATCTGCTTAATCTGCTCAATCTGCTGACAGAAAAAAGAACTGTCAGGTAAGGTTTATAGCGTGCGCCAGCGCTTCCGCCGCCATAAAACGCCCGGTCTTCGGCAAATGTTCCAGGTTCGCCTTCAACAGCGATGTCGGCGTCAACCGGCAGCGTTCCAGCAACGCGGAATCGGCCAGCACTTCAGACGGCGGGCCATCAGCAGCGACCTGCCCGCCCTGCATCAGCACGACGCGGTTGGCGTAGCCAATCGCCAAATCCAGGTCGTGGGTGATGAACAGGATGGCCGCAAAGCCCGGCGTCTGCAGAATGGAATCCATAAACGCCATATAGTTCCAGTAGTCCTGTCCGGCGGTCGGCTCATCCATCACCAGGATTTTGGAGCGCATCGCCAGCACTGCCGCGATGCTGACCCGCTTTTGCTGCCCAAAGGAGAGCGACAGCGGCGGGTAGCCCTCCAGCCCACGCGCGTTGACGGCGTCGAGGGCCTCGTCCACGCCTTGCTCGATGGCTTCCGGGCTGTAGCCCAGGTTCTTGGGGCCAAAGGCCAGCTCTTCGCGCACGGTCGGCGCGTAGAGCATGTGACTGGGACTTTGAAACACGTAGCCCAACGTGTGCGCGATCTGGGCGACGCTCATCTTCCGGGTATCGGTGCCCTGCACCAACACGCGCCCGTGACTTGGCTTGAGCAGGCCAATGGCGTGCTTGACCAACGTGGTCTTCCCCGCACCGTTGGGACCGAGGATCGCAATGATGTCCCCCTGCCGCAGCGTCATATTGACACCGTGGATAATCTCCGAGCCACTCTCATAGGAAAATGAGACGTCCTCGAACGTCACCAGCGGGTCGCGTCCGTTGGATTTGATCGCCGACTCGAAGACGGGAAGCGGCGCCTTGGCCGCGCGTTCGATGACGACAGGGGCAGGCAGCTTCACCTGGCGATAGTCCATAACCTGCATCGCGCCGTCCAGCGGACCGTCGTAGGCGATTGCGCCATCCTGCATAAAAAGCACCCGGTCGGGGCGGATGCTCAACGCATCTTCGACACGGTGTTCGACCAGCAGGATGCTCACGCCCTCATCGGCCAGACGGCGGAAGAGCGCCAGCGCCTCTTGCGCGCTCGCCGGATCGAGGCTGGCGAGCGGTTCATCCAGCAGAAGGATGTCGGGACGCATCGCCAACACCCCGGCGAGGCTCACCTTCTGTTTCTCGCCGCCGGAAAGATGGAAGGTCTCGCGGTGGCGCAGGTGCGCGATGCCCAGGTATTCAAGCGTCGCATCCACCCGCTGGCGGATTTCTACGCGCGGCAGGCCCAGGTTCTCCAGGCCGAAGGCGACCTCGGTGAAGACGTGCGCGCCCAAAATCTGCCGCTCCGGGTCTTGCAGCACCGTGCCGACAATTTGCGAGATACGCGACAGCGGCATCTCGGCAATATCCTGCCCGTGGAGCAGCACGCGCCCGCTCAACTCGCCCTTATAACTGCGCGGAATCAAGCCGTTGATGCAGCGGATGAGCGTCGTCTTGCCGCACCCGCTCGATCCGGCCACAAGCAGCAACTCGCCCGCGCGCAGCGTGAACGACAAGTCCTCAATCGCCGGTTGCTCTCGCGTCCGGTATTGGTAGGTGAGGTTTTGGATGGAGAGGGGAGGGAATTCGGTAGATAGATCACTCATGCCGCTACTTGTACCATTCCTATCAAACTTGGCGCGTTACGTTGTAGGCGCTGAACTTCATTGCGGTATCCGGCTTGGCGCATCAACCAGGTTCGATAAACGCTGGCCCAATCGCCAAAGTCCAATACCCAGCTATCATCTTCGGGTTCTTCGCCGCTCATATAGGCGGCATAAAAAGTCTCAGAGCGCAAACCGTACTTGCGCTCGAAATCCAAGATTTCTCCTTCTAATGCATGGATATCCGCAAGAATTTCTTGAAGCGCCATATCACTTACCTCCATAGACTATACTTCTTTTGCCTCAAATTGGGCCAGATCGCTGATATCGTAGCCTCGTTGTTTAAGCAACACGGCGGCTTGCGCCCGCAACAACACAGTCTCACAATATAGTTTGAGCAACGCTCGCTCATAACTCAAAACAACCCACTCAACTTTTCCACCGCCTGCGCGATCTGCCCTTTCCGCTGCAAGCTAAACCATCGCACATCACCCACGCCACACACAGTCGCGCCCTTAGCTTCGCACATCTCCCGCATCGCCGCGAGCACCTGGTTCGCCCCCCACTCCCGGCGGAAGAAATGCGTGACCACACACGCCACCGGCTTGTCGCGCAAGGACGGGATCTGCTCCAGATAGCGCTTCATCGGCGACGGCACGGTGCCTCCACGCACGGGACAGGCGAATACCACCGCGTCGTAGGCGTCAAGTGCAGGCTTCGTCTTCAATACAGCGTTCTCGAACTGCGGTTTCGGCGGCCCGACGGTTTCTAGCCGTTCGAGGGTCACGCGATGCCCGTCCGCCGCCAGTTTTTCTTTCAGGCGCGTCGCCACCGTTAAGGTGTGATTGCTAAGAGAGTAGACGATAATGCCGATGTTCATTGCTATATCCTCCAACGCGCCGTCGCCGCGCCGATGCTGTGATTGGCGCCGGTCATCAGAACGACCTTGTTCACAAGCTGTGCGTCAATCATACTTTGAGTATAGACAAAAGTAGGAGATAGGCAAGAAATCACCTCTCGCTTTTTTCCGACAATCGGTTAAACTAACTCGCGTTGCCCCACACAATATGCCGGACACGGATTTGGCGGATCATACGGATTGGTTATGGATACATCGACAACGCCTGCGCCTGAGTTGACGCTGCGCCGCATCGCGCAGACGTGGTGGCCCCTGGCGTTCAGTTGGCTGCTGATGAGCGTCGAAGGCCCCGCACACAGCGCCATTGCCGCCCGGCTCGCCAATCCCGAAGTCAACCTGGCAGCATGGGGCGGCATCGTCTTCCCGCTGGCGCTCATTATCGAAGCGCCGATCATTATGCTGCTTCCCGCCTCCACCGCGTTGAGCAAGGATTTAGCTGCCTACGTCAAAGTGCGCCGCTTTATGATGTACGCGGGCGCCTTCCTCACCGCCGTCCACGTCGCCATCGCCTTCACGCCGCTGTATGATGTCATCGCGCGGAACGTGATCGGCGCGCCGGAGGTCACCATCGAGCCGGGACGCATCGGCCTGATGATTATGACGCCGTGGAGTTGGGCGATTGCATTCCGGCGGACGCAGCAGGGGCTGATGATCCGCTTTGGACACCCGAAAGCCGTCGGAATCGGTACAATTGTGCGGTTGAGCGCCAACGGGATTGTGCTGCTCGTCGGATACCTGGCCCGCACGCTGCCCGGCATCGTGGTCGCGTCCAGCGCCGTCGCGGTGGGCGTGGTGGCGGAAGCCATTTACGCGGGACTGCGCGCGCGACCGATCATTCGCCAGCAATTGCGCCTGGCGCCGCGCACGAAAACGCCGCTGACGCTCCGCGCGTTCCTCGCCTTCTACGTTCCACTGGCGATGACTTCGCTGATCTCGCTACTGGTGCAGCCCATCGGCAGCGCCACGATGAGCCGTCTGCCCCGCGCGCTGGACTCGCTCGCGGTGTGGCCGGTGCTCAGCGGATTGTTGTTCGTCCTGCGCAGCGGCGGCATTGCCTACAAAGAAGCCGTCATCTCCCTGCTGGATGAACCCAACGCCAGGCGCAACCTCCGGCGATTCGCAGCGATGCTGACAATGGGCGGGACGGCGTTGCTGGTGTTGATCGCGTTCACGCCGCTCGCGCGCTTGTGGTTTGGCAACGTGATGGCGCTGTCGCCGACGCTGCTGGAGCTAGGCCAGCGTGGGTTGATCGTGGGGCTGTTCTTCCCGGCGATTGCGACGCTCGATAGTTGGTTTCAAGGTCTGTTGATGCACCGCCGCCACACGCGCAGCATCACGGAAGGTGTTATACTATATACAGTCGCCATCGCAGCCGGGATGGGCGCGGGGATCGCGCTTGACCGCCTGGGCGCGCATATCGTCGGCGTACACGCTGCCGTCGTCGCCTTCCAGATCGCCTGGGCGCTGCAAGTGGGCTGGTTGTGGTGGAAGAGCAAAGGGTTGAAGGTTGAAAGTTGAAGGTTGAAGGTTGAAAGTGACGAGGATCAGGTGATGAATACGCCGGCGATGGAGCAGGTAAGTGGCTTGACGTTGCGGCAGACAGCGCAGGCGTGGTGGCCGTTGGCCGCAAGCTGGACGTTGATGACGTTGGAAGGCCCGGCGATGAGCGCCATCGTCGCCCGCCTCGCCGCCCCGGAGATCAACCTGGCGGCCTGGGGCGGCGTCGTCTCGCCGTTCACCTTCGTCATTGCCGCGCCCATCATTATGATGCTCTCGGCGGCCACGGCGCTCACGCAAGATTACGCCACTTTCCTCAAGCTGCGCCGCTTTATGATGCGCCTCAGCCTGGCGTTGACAGTCCTCCACGCAGTCATCGCCTTCACGCCGCTGTACGACGTCGTGGCGCGCAACATCATCGGCGCGCCGGAATCCATCATCGAACCGGGACGCATCGGGATGCGCATCGTGACGCCGTGGGCCTGGGCGATTGCCTTCCGCCGATTCAATCAGGGCGTGATGATCCGTTTCGGCCATTCCAAAGCTGTGGGCGCGGGCACGATGATCCGGCTCGGCGCGAATCTCATCATGCTGTTCATCGGCTACCTCATCGGCACGATCCCCGGCATCATCGTCGCGTGCGCGGCGGTCAGCACCGGGGTTGTCGCGGAAGCCATCTACGCCGGGGTGCGCGTCCGTCCGATTGTGCGCGACGAGATCATCCCCGCGCCGCCGGGCGAACCGCTCACCACCCGCGACTTTCTGGCTTTCTACGTCCCACTGGCCCTGACCTCGCTGATCTGGGTCATCATCCAGCCCTTCGGCAGCGCCGCCATCAGCCGGATGCCCGATCCGCTTGCCTCGCTGGCGGCCTGGCCTGTCGTCAACGGCCTGCTCTTTCTGCTGCGCAGTCCCGGTATGGCGCTCAACGAGGTCGTCGTGGCGCAACTGGGCCGGCCACGCGCGGCGCACACGCTGCGCCGGTTCACCATCATCCTGCTCGCCGTCACCGTCGCCGTCACCCTGCTCATCGTCGCCACGCCGCTGGCGAACCTCTGGCTCACCGTTGTGATGGCGCTGCCGGAAAATCTGGTGCCCATCAGCCAGGGGACGCTGTGGTTGGGGATCGGGCTGCCCGTTCTCGCCGTGCTGTTGAGCTGGTTTCAGGGGCGGATCATGCACAGCCGCCACACACGGAGCATCACCGAAGCGACCACGATCTACTCATTGCTGATGATCGCCATCCTGGTCGCCGGCATTGCCGTACCGCGCTTCACGGGACTCTACGTCGCCGTCGCCGCCTTCGAAATCGCCAGCCTGGCGCAGGTGGGATGGCTGTGGCGCAAGAGCCGTGTGGCGCTGCGCGAGATAAAAACGAACTAGAAAGGAGTTTGACGAATGGCTGATCTTTTCTCACGACTGACACTGCGCGGGCTGACGCTCCGCAACCGAATTCTGATGCCGCCGATGTGTATGTACTCGGCGGATACGGACGGGATTGCCACCGACTGGCATCTCTCGCACTACCACGCCCGCGCGCGGGGCGGCGTGGGGCTAATCCTGATGGAGGCGACGGCTGTAGAACCGCGCGGGCGCATCAGCATCAATGACCTGGGGCTGTGGGACGACGCGCAGGTTGCGCCATTGAGCCGCATGGCTGACCTGGTTCACGCGGAAGGCGCTGCGTTCGGCGTGCAACTGGCGCACGCCGGGCGCAAGGCGTGGAGCGCGGAACGCGGCTTCGGCCCGGAGACGCCCGTCGCGCCAAGCGCCGTCGCCTACAATGAGGAATCGAACACGCCGCACGCACTCACCGTGGCGGAGATTGACGTACTGGTAGAGCAGTGGCAGCGCGCAGCGCAGCGCGCCGAAGCAGCGGGGCTGGATGTGATCGAGATCCACGGCGCACACGGCTATCTGCTCCACGAGTTCCTCTCGCCGTTGAGCAACCACCGCACCGACGAGTACGGCGGCGATCTCTCCGACCGGATGCGCTTGCTCCTGCGCGTCGTAGATGCTGTCCGCGCGGTATGGCCCGCCGATAAACCCATTTTCGTACGGCTCTCCGCCGTAGATTGGGTGGAGGGCGGCCTCACGCTCGACGACACGGTGGTCATCGCGCGGGCGCTGCGCGAGCATGGCGTCGCTCTGGTGCATTGTTCCGGCGGAGGAATGGCGGGCGCGCGTCCACCGGCAGCCGGGCCGGGCTACATGATCCCCTTCGCCGAGCGCGTCCGCCGTGAAGCGAACGTGCCAACCGCCGCCGTCGGTCTCATCACCGCGCCGGAACTCGCCGACGCGGTCATCCGCAACGCGCAGGCCGACCTCGTCGCGCTGGGCCGCGAACTGCTGCGTCATCCCCATTGGCCGTTGGACGCTGCGCGGGCACTCGGCCACGACATCGCGTGGCCGAAGCAGTACCAACGGGCGAAGTAAGAGCGGATTGGAGATTGGAGATTGAGGATTGAGAAAGATTTAACACCTTCACATCCACACGCAACAGCACATTTGTTGGGGTGGACGCACGACAGCTATCTCTTGCTGAGCGGGTTTGTTGCGCTGCTGGCGTTGATCCTCGTTGTGTGGTGGCCGTTGGCCGAGGAAGCGTTCAGCTATTTCGATCCGCAACGCCCGTGGTGGCGGCAGATGGATTGGCTGCTGATCGGCGATTTCCTGGCGATGTCGCTGCTGATTATGGCGGGAGCAGACCTCAAGGCCGATGCGCGCATCGCGCTGGTGGGACTGGCTGGCGGCCTCGCCATCGAAAGTTGGGGCACACAGACCTGGCTGTGGACCTACTACACGCTGGAACGCCCGCCGCTGTGGATCATCCCCGCGTGGCCCATCGCCAGCCTCGCCATTGACCGGCTGGTGCGGCTGCTGCACGCGCATCTGCCACAGTCCGCCTCAGCCTTCAAAACCCTCTATTGGGTGATCTTCCCGGCCTTCGGCGCGCTGATGCTCCCCTTCATCTGGCCCACCCTCAACAAATCCCTCACGCTGCTGGCGCTGCTCGCTTGCGCGCTCATCATCGCCAGCCCCACCGATCACCGGCTCGCCGTGCTGACCTTCGTCGCGGGATCGGGATTGGGCTACTTCCTGGAACTGTGGGGCACGACGCGGGCCTGTTGGACCTACTACACACAGCAAACCCCGCCGCTCTTCGCCGTCCTGGCTCACGGGATGGCGGCGGTGGCGTTTTGGCGGGGGAAGAAGATCCTCGCACAATTTTACAAAAATAAACCATTCACTCAGGAGATGATAAGATGAATATCTGGCGCAATAGTGGACGATGGATTATCTTGCTGACGGTACTGCTTGGATTAATCCTGATGCCCTCGACGAAAGATACAAGGGCCTATGCCGGACAATCCACACAGTTAGTCCTGATTGACATTGTAGATAACGCGACGCTGCCTTCAGGCGTGCGGGTCGTGGAAAAATACAATGCCTTTGTCTTGGCGGAAGCACCGCTCACGCAATTGTCGGCGCTGCAAGGCGATGCCAGGATAGACCTGCTTCCCGAACGCACGGTCATTTCGCTGAACGGCATAACCTTTGATACGACGGCGGGCGAACCGCGAATGGATGCTGCCCTGCGCGCTACGGCAGATGATCCTTACTTCCTCATTCAGTTCTATGGACCGATCAAGAAAGAATGGCTGAGCGACCTGGAAGCGATCGGCGTCACCTTCCTGGCATACTGGCCCAACTACACCTACATCGCCCGTATGGAGCCAACGTTGGTGGAGGAAGTTCGGGCAGCCCACGCCGTGCAATGGGTGGGACAGTACCATCCGGCCTACCGGCTGGCCTCCGACGCAGAGATGACGCACGCTCAACGCGATGGGGAGCGGGTGGCCGTGCTGGTCTCGACCTTTGAGGGCGCTAACGCGGCAGACTTGCAGGCGCGCCTGGAGGCTGCCGGGGCAACGCTCATCCTGTTCGAGGCGAATGACCCGCCTGTGGCGCGCGTGTGGGCGACGCCCGAACAATTGCCCAGGCTGGCAACCTTGCGAGGCGTCTTCCGCGTGGAACCTTACGATCCACCCCGGCTGACGAACGACATCTCTACCCAGGTGATGCACACCAGGTATCTGTGGAAAACCAGCCGCAACGGTCTGCTGCAGGACTTAATGGGCGCCGGCCAAACCGCCGGAGTTCTGGATTCTGGCCTGGACAACAGCAGCACCAGCCCGAACATCAAAGATTTCTACGATTACACTGGCGGGACGACCACCAGCCGGGTACAATCCGTCACCGCCAGCGCCGGCTGCGGGGGAACCTGCACGTGCGACGCCACCGATGACGACAGCAACGGCGGGCATGGAACGCACGTCGCCGGCACCATCGTCGGCAACGGCTATCTGTCGCTGATGCAACGCGGGCTGACCAGCCAGGCCACGGCAGCCGATCCCACTTTCGACTACGCCGTGGCCGCCGGACAGGCGCCCGAAGCTTACCTCCGGGTCATTCGTTCCGGGAGCACGACCGGCGGCCTCTGTATCTCGGCGCAAACGGACTGGACGACGCTGTACACTTACGCCGCCAATCCGGCGCGGGTCACAAACAACTCGTGGGGCAACAGCACAGCCAGCTATGGAGGGAACGCCCGGACTGCCGACTACATAATGTGGACCTATCAAGATTATTTGTTGGTGATATCGGCTGGCAATGCCGGACCGGGCGCCAGCACTGTCACGCAGCCCGGCAATGCCAAGAACATCCTCACCGTGGGCGCGTCCGGCAATCACCGCTCGGTCTGGGAAGGGGACAGCCAGACAGCGAGCGTGCTGACAGACTTCTCCAGCCGCGGGCCGGTCGCCACGAGCGGCGACACACGCTTCAAACCCGATATCGTCGCCCCTGGGGCCGACGTGCTCTCCACACGCAGCACCGCCATCGCCAATACCACCGTCGGCCTGTGGCAGAACGAGCCGGGGGATGCCGATGGCAACGGCTACCTCGACTACGCCTGGAGCGGCGGCACTTCGATGGCTGCGCCGAACGTCACCGGCGCAGCGGTCATCGCGCGAGACTATTTCCAGGACGTCCAGGGGCTAGGCGACAGCACCCCGCCTAGTGCAGCGTTGCTGAAGGCGGCGCTGCTCAATGGGGCGGTGGATATGGGCTACGGCTACGAGACGAATACAACAACTTATCCCTATGGCGGGCGCAACATGCAGGGCTGGGGGATGGCGAACCTGGAACAATCGCTCATGCCGCGCGCGCCACGCTCCTTCTTCTACGACGACTTCACGAACATCACCAATGCAGTACACCAGTCCACCATCGGCCCGGATGGGTCGGGCGATTATATCCAGTACACTGTGAACGTCGCCGACAGCAGCGAGCCGCTCAAAGTGACGCTCACCTGGACCGACTTCGCAAATACGACCAGCAGCAGTTATGCCGTCAACAACCTGAATCTGCTGGTGACTGCGCCTGGCGGCGCGCAATACCTGGGCAACGTCTTCAACGGGTCATGGTCAACCACCGGCGGATCCGCAGACGCACTCAACAACACCGAGGGGGTATACATCCAGAACCCCACAACCGGCGTCTGGACGATTCGTGTCACCCTGGCTAACGCACCGAGTGGCACGTATCAGCCCTACGCGCTATTCGCCTCTGGCGGGCTAGGCGTGACGCCGTCAACCACCCGCACCTGCTCCGGCATCACCTCCTGCACCGGGCGGATGGGGACTTCGGCGCAGGCTTACGCCCCCTCCCTCAAGCCCCTGGCAGGGACCGATGAGCATATTCCGGCTGGCGGCTCGTTCACGACGTCATTCCGCGTGACCAACTGGGGTACAACGGCCGACACGATCAACCTGTCTTACGCCGTCACCGATATGACCGGCGCCAGTGTGTCCGGCATCACCGTTGCTTTCGACAGTGCCAGCCTCGCCCTCGCTTCAGGCGCGGCGCAAGATGTGCAGGTCGTTGTCAACGTGGGAAGCGCAGCAGCGACGGGGCCTTACGATGTGTCGCTAATCGCCACGTCGGCTGGTACAGGCAACCGCAAAGACGTGCAGGTGATCGGCCTCAACGTCTTGCCCCACGTTACCCTCTCCAACGAAATGCACGTCGGGCCGGGCGTCGTTTCGACGGCAGGATCGCAGGTCTCGCCCAGTTTCTGGGTCTGCCCCACCACGCCGACGACGCTGTGGATGGCCTATCTGAACAAGGAGAGTCACCTGGGCAGCGCAGCCGAGGTCTACGCAGCGCGCTCCACGGACGGCGGCGCGACCTGGACTACGTGGCAGGTAGATGCGGGGGATGGCTACCACTACTACCTGCCGGCCATCGGTGGAAGCGCCGATTGTAGCAGCGTCACAGTAGCCTGGGTCAGAGGCACGAGCACGGTCAGCGCCGCCAGCTATTGGCTCTACTCACGCACCTACAGTTCCGGTGTCTGGGGCGCAGTCGGAACCCGCGACACCTTAACCAATAACGCCAATTACTATATGGCCGACCCGGCGGTGATCTACGACGGGGATACCGGCGACGCGCCCGATATTCTGTTGACGTGGCTCCACTACACCGGTTCAGGCACGTCAAGCGGCATCTACTACGCGCTGAACAACAACGGTGTCTGGGGGAGCGCGACGAGCCTGGTCACGGGCAGTTCGCACCGCTATCCGGCGCTGACGTTGGACACCGTCAACAACCACGTCTGGATGGCCTTCTCGTACAATGTAGGTGCCCCCAACCGCGACATCTACGTGAAGTACTGGAACGGCAACACCAACGCCTGGAACAGCACCAACACCGTCGTGGCAAACACGAGCAACCGCGAGAACCATCCAGCCATCTTTTATGCCAACGGCGCGCTGTGGGTAGCGTGGAACCGCTACCCAGACTTTAGCAATCCCACGCCGCAGTTATACTATGTCCGCACAACATCAACTCTGCCGACTATCGCCTGGGGAACGACCTATGGCCCTTATGGCATCCGGCTGGCCGAGCACACGCCGCCCACTATCGTCGGCGACGCGACCTCTACCTATATTGCCTACCTGGCCTACAACGATGCCTTCCGTGGTGGGAACGTCTATCTGCTGCGCGCGCCGGCAGGCGGCGGCGCGCCCGATACGACCTACCAGCTTGCAGCCACGGTGGACGATCCGCCGCTCTACGCGCGCGGGAATGGCGGCTCGCCTCGCCTGCAATGGGCGACGACGACAGTGAACGGGAGCACCTTCACCGGGCCGACGCTGTTGTATTCCAAGAATCCGCCCGACAGCGAGGCTCCGGGCTACGGCGGCAATCTGGGCGTAGCGCAGACGCTCTTTAACCTGGAAGAGAACTTCGACTTTTACATGATCCAGGCCACCCAGCCCACCCCACGCCCGATCACCTATGTTGACGCCCACGGGCGCTGTGCGGGGAATAAACCCTGTTACAACACTTTCCAGGTGGGCGTGAATGACGTGGATAGCGGCGGCACGGTGGTCGTCTATCCCGGCGCTTTTAGTGAAGATGTTACGATCAACAAAAACGTGACGGTGAACTTTGTGGGCGCGGCCGGAACAACCACGACCTTGAACACTTTCACACTGGCGAATGGTGTGGTCAATGCGCCGACGGGCACGTTGACCTTACTGGGTGACTTCGTGCACGACGGGGGGACCTTCAACCCCAACAACGGCACGGTGTCGTTTGAGGGCAGCGCCATCCAGAGTCTCGGCGGCAGTATGGCGAGTACCTTCTACAATCTGACCATCGCCAATCCTGCCGGCGTAAATTTGAACGTTGCGGCGCAGGTTGACGGCGCGCTGACGCTGACCAGTGGACGGCTCAGACTCGGCGCGCACACACTTACGTTGGCCGCTACTTCGACGGTGGGCGGCGCGCCAGATGCGAGTGCTATGATCGTCGCCGAGAACGCGCCTTTGTGCAAAATCTACGCCGGAAGCGGGGCTTTCACCTTCCCGGTGGGCGATGAAACCGGCGTGGCGGAATACACCCCGGCGACGCTAAACTTCACGGTGGGCAGCTTCACGCCCGGAGCGGGACAGGTATGTGTCCGCGTCATCAATGCAAAGCATCCCAACAACGCTTCGGCGGTCTATCTCAACCGCTATTGGACCGTCGAAGCGGCGGGCATCACTAACTTCAGTTGTACCGCCGCCTTCAGTTACACAGTAGACGATGTCGCCGGAACCCATCCAGAAGCGGATATGTATGCGCTGCACTATCACAACACTTTATGGACAAAGGGCGCGCTCGTGGATCCCGTCAACCATACCTTTGCCCTCACGGTGAACGGTTTCTCGGACTTCACCGGCGGCAGCAATCCCAATACCGTCGCGCTGACTGCGTTTACTGCTGTGGAGCACGATCAAGGCATCCTCATCGCCTGGGAAACCGCGCAGGAGTCGCAGTGCGTGGGATTCAATGTCTACCGCAGTCTGTCGCCGTCCGGCCTCTGGACGCAGCTCAACCCGGTTCTCATTCCAACGCATGATCTCGGCTCGACGGTAGGCGGCGTCTACGAATGGCGGGATGACACGGCGCTCCCCGGTAAAACCTATTACTATTGGCTGGCAGATGTAGACCTATCGGGCGTCAGCACGCTGCATGGGCCGGTCTCGGCTATAATCAACGAGGGCCTGCATCATCTCTATCTGCCCGTGATACTCCATCCTTAAGCAGCACAACACAACGCCGTCGCCCTGCTGTAGGGCGACGGCGTCGCATCAGATCTCAACGTGTTGAGCTACATTGGCCTCTACTTCCACAGATTGGCGAACTGGGCTTCCAGATTAGCCATGACTTCCGGTTCCAGAGCGCCGCTGTTGAGTAGATCTTCGAAAGAAAACAATTCAAGCGGTTGATCGTCTTCCGGCGGCGGCCCGGCAGGCGGAGCCGCCAGGCCCGCGTCGGACGGCGCGACCGCAGGGGCGGCAGGCTCCTCGGCAGGCGCAGGGCGCACGGGCGGCGTCACCGGCTTGACCACGGCGCTTTCGACCAGGGGACGCAGCTTCGCCAGCGTGTCTTTCGTGTAATACACCACCGCGCCCAGGCGGGTATCTTGTCCGAAAATGACCACCAGGAAGACACCGGGGACGATCTGCCCGGAATAGATGCTGTACTGCTCACCCTCGTGGAAATTGAGCCGGAAGGCGCTATCCTCGCCGATCAACGAAGCGATGCCGGCCGTCGCCGCGAAGCTGCCGGCGACCAGAGCGCCTAACGCGGAAATGTTCAAATCCTCAATTGCGCCTTTGGCGGCGACCACCGAGCCGTTGCCTTCGATAATCAGCACGCCGCGCGCGTTGATCTCCACGCGCAGGTTCAGCAACAAGTCGTCTATCGCGTCGCTGGCTTCCGCGCTCAACTGCAAACCAAGCGCGTCTTCCATGCCGGGCGGCAAACTCTGACGATGCCGGGTGACTTCACGCGCTACAATGGAAAGCAGTTCTGCCGGTTTGTATGGTTTGGTCAAGAAATCGCTGGCGCCGCTGCGCAACGCATTCACGACGACGTCCATTGAGCCGTGCGCGGTGAGCATCACCACCGGGGTGTGCGGCGAGCGGCCCTTGAGATCACGCAACAACGCCAGGCCATCTTGCCCCGGCATTTGCAGGTCGGTGATGACCAGATCAAAAAAGCGGCGCGGGAAAAGTTTCTGCGCCGCCTCGGCGCTCTCGGCTTCCTCGACTTCATAGCCTTCGCGGCTCAGAATGCGTTGCAAACCGCTGCGGATGAGCAGATCGTCATCAACAACTAAAACTGTTCCTTTCGAGTTCATCCTTCACCTTTTTAGCCGACGTTGCAGCGCTACGCAGGCAACTTATAGAAATTCCCCATCAGATCCAGACCACACGCTAACGATTCAACCCAGGCGATAAAGCGCGCCACATTGTCCTTCCCGACAATCATCGCGCCATGTTGGGGAGCAATCGTCTCGATGTCCAGGGGTTTCACCATCGCAGCCCAGAGTTTCAGGGCTTTGTTGGATGGCATATAGCGCCGGTGGAAACCTTCCATATACTGGATATGGTCGTCAAAACTCTCGACAACAATGTACGTTTGCCCTAGCGAGGCCCCCAGGTCGCCGCTGTAGAGAATTTTGGCGATGGGATCGTAAACCTGGAAGTTGCCGGCCGAGTGCATAAAGTGCGCCGGCACCAACACCAACGGACAGCCCATCAGGTCAACGACGCGCCCCCGGTCTGGCAGCGCCTCAATGCGATCCACCAGAAAATCATCCACGCCAAAGTGAGTGATGAAGCGCACCCACAGTTGCGAGAGCAGCGCTTGGGCGTCTGTCACCATCAGCCAGCCATTGGCCGCGGCTACAATGTCCGGGTCTTGATGGGAAAAGAGAATGTAATCCAGTGCATTGGGCGAAATCAACGAGGATAGTTCTTCCAACGCATAGGGGTAGACTTTGTGCCCACCGGGATCGAGCAACATCCCATGTCCTTTGTGGATGATGAGATGTTGGTTGGCCTGCACCATCTTCCCGGATGTATAATCCTCTAGTAGCACATTCTTGTGCTCTGCATTTTCAAACAGCACCTGCGATGGCATAATCTGCCTCCTTAACGTCAGATCAAACAGAATGGCAAAACCTCAGCCTGCCATCAAAGTTTCAAATAATGCTTTGCTAAAGCCGGTCACTTCCAGGAATTGTTGTACGCGATGGTCATCATAGGATTGCAACATCACATTCAGGTCAATATCCATCATGCGATTCAGGGCGACCATGCGCGCGGCTTTCTGCGGATCGTTGGCATATTCAGCCTCAACAATCAGCCTGGCCGCCGTAGCGCGACAAAAGGTCATCGCGGCGATGACATAACGCGGTTCCAGTCCCACTTCCACATGCCGGAAACCAATTCGATAGCGCCGGTTAAAATAAGCCTCGCCATATTCGCCGTCGGCGAGACTGAGCAACCACTGCTGCAAATGGTTCTTCAACCTTTCCACCCGGCCCGGTTCGGCATGGAGCAATTTCGACAGATGCGCGAATTGCTCCAGATGCGTGTAAAAAGCTTCAACAACCGCCGAGGCGTGCTTTACCAACGCTGGCCGCATCTCCATCAACAACTGGCGGTCAGCATCCGTTAGTTGCCCCACTTGTTTGATCTCATTCATGAACGCGACATCCATCTTGCCCCTCCTAGCCTAATTCAGCGGCGATGGCGACAGCACATTCCCGAATCTCAAGGAAGACCATGCCCAGGTTAACCCCATGACCGGTCAACCCCACCAACACAGCATTGGGGCCGGCCTGGGTGATGATGATGTTGCCTTCCGTCCCTTGAATCGTGGTTTGCTGCAAGTCGCCGCGCTTAAGTTGCCCCACTGAACGTCCGGACAAACTCAAGATCGCCGCCGCGACCGCGCCCACACGCGCCTGATCCACGGTCGTCGGCAAATCCGCCGCCATAATCAGGCCATCCATGCTCACGATCGCGACACCGCTGATGTCGCCGGAGGTATCAATCACATTTCTCAGTATCTTCGCCAAACGGTCTCGACGTGTTTCTCCTGCCATTGCTCCTTGCTCCTTTCTGTTCATAGATAGCTTTTGTTCATCCAGACGCCGCATACCTTCCATGATTAACGCCGACCACGGCATGGTAATCGTCCGAGTCGGCGCGTCACGGCCCTGTTCGACCTCAAAGGTCCCGGTCTCCCAGGCTAACAACGCATACACCACTTCGTCGCCCTGTAATGCACCTGACTCTGCGTGAACGACTTCACCGTCCGCAAAATAGACAGCGACTTCTTCTGCGCCGCGTTGCGCCAACAACAGCGCGCGCGTCCCAGATTGACAATGAAGTTGGATCAGGTCCGCGATAGATAAATCGGCTAAACTTCCCTTAAGCGCCATAACACCTCACTTTCCCGCGCCAGAAAAACGCCATGTCTGTTGGATTTTTTGAATGGCCTGGCCCGTCGCCTGCCAATAGACGTGCTGCGGTTGAATAAAAAGCGCCAACACGAGATCCTGTTCACCCGCGCGAAAACGACGACACAGAACACCGCGTTGCGCATCGTGCGCGAGCAGCATAATCTCGCTCATCTCCCCCCATTCCAGGCGGCGGCTGATGCCCGAAGAGGACCGCAAAATGTCGGCCACGACTGCGGCGAGCGCCTCAGCTTCCTCGCGGTTCTCCGATATCGCCAATGGCAAACCCGTGGCATCTGTCAATACGACGGTGCCAAAACCCTCCTGGCGACTTAATTCCAAAACAATCTGCTGTATGGCTTTCACGATCCGGTTCCTTGTGGTTGGTTTTTGAGATTATATTGCAAATATGCCAAAAGTAGACGTATCGCCGTCTGCAAAGTCTCCGGCACCCCAATCCCCTTGGCAGCTGAGGCTTCGTGACACGGCAAATTTCCAATATGCAAAGCTGCCTTTAAATCAACCACCGGCAGCGCGTCTGGCAGATCGCGTTTGTTGAACTGCACCACCAGCGGTAAAGAGCGCACGGTGCGATGTATGCGGCCAAGCTGCCGTTCCATATCGCGCCAGGAGGCAATGTTTTCCTCCAAACGTGACGCTTGCGAATCCACCACGAAAACCAAGGCATCGGCGCGCCGCAACACAGCTTCTCGCGTCGCTTCGTAGTAGACTTGTCCAGGCACAGTATACAAGCCGAACTTGGGTCGCAGCCCAGAGATCTGCCCGATTTCCAATTGCATAAAGTCGAAGAAAATCGTGCGATCCTCGCGTGTGTTCAATGTGAAGAGTTCGCTACGAACGGTGGATTTGGTACGCGCGTGGATTTGCTCCAGGTTGGTCGTCTTGCCGCTCAACGCCGGCCCATAGTAGACGATATTCAAGTTTACTTCACGGGTTTTCCAGTTGATGAACATAACGCTCGACTCACTCCACACCAGTCTGTTGCGCTACCGGCAGGCGAACCAGGAAGGTCGTTCCCTGACCAGGCTGACTTTCGGCCCAGATTTCGCCTTTATGCTCCTCCACGATGCGATAGCAAATCGCCAAACCAAGCCCGGTGCCATTTTCGCCTTTGGTGGTATGGAACGGCTCGAAAAGGTGCGCCATAATCTCCGGCGCAATGCCAGGGCCGCTGTCGGAAACCCGCACGAGCACCGTGTTGTCGGTGTCCACATCGGCGCGAATTTTCAGTGCGCCGCCGGAGGGCATCGCGTCACGCGCGTTGACGATCAAGTTCATAAAGACTTCGCTTAATTGGTCCGACGCTGCCAACACATCCGGCAAATTGCACGCGCACTCGCACGACACTTTGATGTCACGTTTGCGCAGATCGTGCTCAATCAACGCGAGGATGTCGCCTAATACCGCGCCCAGCCCCACTAAACGCTTATCCTTGCGCGGCGGGCGCGAAAAACTCTGAAGCTGCTTGACCAATTGCGCGATCACTTGCGCTTGTCTTTCAATCAGCTCAAGGTCTTTATGGATCTCGCTCTCAACCGGCACACTCTGCTTCATCAAGTACAAATAGGTCAGGATACCAGTTAGAGGGTTGTTGATGTCGTGCGCCACCGAAGCAGCCAGGTTGCCAAGCGCCGCGAGTTTTTCGGCGTGCCGGAGACGGGCGTGCGCTTCTTCCAAAGCCTGCGTGCGCTCCACGACCTTCTGTTCCAATGTGGCGTTAAGTTCGGTCAGCGCATCGGAGGTTTGTTTAAGCCGCAACATCGCCCGCACGCGCAGCAGCAACTCGGCGTTGGAAACCGGCTTAACAAGCACTTCATCCGCGCCGGCGTTCACCGCGGCGGCGATATCGTCCTGCCGATTTTCATCAGCGAGCATAATGATAGGGACAAACGCGGCGCGCCGGTTGCTGCGCAACTGGCGAGTGACTGTGTAACCATCCATGTCCGGCAGTGTTGTCGCCAACAGGATTAAGTCCGGCGCACTTTGGCGCATCTCATCCAGAACGGCCTGTCCGCTCGCGACGCGCCGTACAATGTACCCCACATTTTGTAGAACAGTACGCATTTCCAGTGTGGAACTGGTCACCGTATCAGCGATAAGAATCTCGGCAAAAAGCAATCCTGTCATCAGTCTATCCTGGCGAAGAAATTTAGGAATTTGATCTTCGTGATAACATCTCAATTATATTGTATTATAAAAAACGAGATTGACATGTTGGAATTACGTAGGAATTCTGTAGCAGTTACGTTAGCGCGTACCCAACAAAAACGTCACACCGGCACAATCGTCGCGTCATCGGTTTCCAAAATCTCGGCCACCACCCGGCCAGCGGAAAGCTCGCGCAATGCCGCCTGGAACGCCGGAAATCGTTCCACGGCAAAGCGCACAGTCAGCGTCACATCGCCGGCAAAGTCCTCATCGAGAATTGCGCCGCGATGTTCGGTCACGAGCAGGCGCGTTGGTTCAAAAAGGCTGTAAGGGACAGCCGCCATGATGGTGTGCGTGGGAACGCGCTCCGCCAGGGGCAGCACGCGCAGCACCTCGCGGACGGCCTCGCTGTAGGCTCGCACCAGACCGCCTGTGCCGAGCTTTGTCCCGCCGAAATAGCGCGTGACGACCACCGCCGCGTCGCCCAGGCCGCTGCCCTGCAACACCGCCAGCGCCGGACGCCCCGCCGTCCCCGCTGGTTCGCCGTCGTCGCTGCAATGCGCGATCACCGAGGCGCCGTGCCCCACCACAAACGCCGGGACATTGTGCGAGGCGTCGGCGAACTCAGCCCGGATGCGCGCCACAAACGCCTTCGCCTCGTCTACGCTGAACACCGGCGCCGCCGTCGCAATAAAGCGCGAGTTCACGACGATGATTTCGGTGCGCGTTTCATGTGCGGGAATAAAGTAACGGTCCATAGAGAATCAGAGAATGAGAGAATCAGCGAATAAAAGAATCGGCGAATAGAGAATCAGAGAAAACAGATTCGGCGAAGAATGAGTTCACCCATAACCCACAACCCTCAACCCACAACCCATAACGCCCTCACCTCTATGTGGGCTTCCCGCCACCGCTCCGGCTCCGAAAAGGAGCGCAAGTAGTCCAGCAGCTCGAACTTCGGGCCGACGATCAACCGCGCGGTGAACGTCGTTTCGTCCTGGGTGAATTCGCCCGCGAAAAGCAGTTTCTTCTTCAGCGCCTTGTCGGGGACATCAAAAACATAGCCCTCCCCCACCCGGCGGACATTGACCGGCGCGTAGGCCGCGTGCAGGAAACGTCGCAGTTGCGGCCCCGCATCTGGAAAGTGCGCCGACGGCAGTGCAATGGTCGCCTCCAGCCGAGTGAACGTTCCAACTTCAAACCGGTCAAGCCAACCCAGAAACCACACTCCCTCTCCCACTCCCCCACTCTCCCCTTCACTCCCTCTCCCCATCACTTCCACTAACCTCGCTGTATCCCAGGCTTTGAGGGCGACGATGGTTTCGCCGTGCAGGTTGGCATAGCGACGGCGGTTATCTTTGGTGGTGAAGAGGCTTTCTTCGACAGCGAGCAGGTTATCGAGCAAAGCCGGGTACTGTGCGAGCAAGGTTTGCATCACCCAGGCGTTGATCCAGGCGGGATCGCGGCCCGCGACCTCCGGCGGCAGCCACACCCGCGCATAGACCGGCTTGAGCCGCCATTTGGTACGCATCACGTCCTCCAAGTCGCGCAGGTACGTCCCGCCAGGCTGTCGCATGGCGTGCGCGGTGATGGCGGCCCGCTGCGCCGCATCCGTACACGCGCCGCACGCGAGACACTGGCTGCCCAAGCAATAGCCGGCGTCCGCGCCCGCGAGCGCCTGTTGGTATTGTTGGTAGAGAAAGCGCGGCGGCACATCCGAGCGGACAAAGGCCATCGGGAAAGCGTACTCTGGCCCTTTTTCGCCGAGAAAGGCGTCATTCCATTGCCCGTAGTCTTCCATCCACGCCCGCAGCGCGTCCCAATAACCGGGCGTGAGCGCGATGTCGTAGCAGTGGCCCTGCCGCGCCAGCGCCAACACTGGCTCATGCAACCAATGCCCGCCCAGCGCAAGCACTTGCGAGGCGGCGTATTCGTTCCACTCCGCCGCCAGGCGGAACTCGAAGCCGTTGGTTTCGCACGCCGATTTGACCGGGCCGACGACCTGCCGCCATTCCGCTTCGTCGAGGAACAGCCGGTCGTAGCGCAGCGGCGTGAACGGCATCCGCACCAGCAGCCCAAAGCTGAAGATGATCCGCACGCCGCGATTGGCGCGCTGCTGCACGGCCTTCAGCCGGCTCACAAAGTCGCGGAATTCGTCCAGGTCAGCCTCGGTCTCGTGACCGGTGAGGATGTAGAACAGCTTGATCTCGCGGATTTTCTGGCGCAGCAGCCGCGCCAGCACGCTTTCGATTTCGGCGTCCGCGAGGCTCTTATGCAGGAAGGCGCGCATCCGCCGGCTGACGCCCTCGATGCCGAGCGTGAAGCTGCGCTTGTCGGCTATGACCTCGGCTTCCAACAGCCCAGGCAGCGTCGCCAACACGTCCACGCGCTGGCTCTTGAAGCTCACGCGGTCGAACAGGCGGTTGAGCGACAAAAGCAGCGCCAGGATGTCCTGATGCGTGTTGAAGTTGAAGCTGTACAGGTCAACTTCTTCTGGCACTTGCTGCTGCTTGAGCTGCCGCGCCGCCGCGAGAATGGCCTCCGCCGTCAGCTCGCGGTACGGTTTGCGCTCGTAGCCCTCGAAGCAGAAGGTGCAGAACGCGGGACAGCCATAGTTGACCTGCAACTTCGCGGTCGCCGCTTCAGAGCTATCCAGCAGAGGATACGCGGTCAGCAGATCGTCTACATTTGGATTGGTACACACGGCCTTCCGCACCGCTTGTAGCGCGAGTTGGCAACTCGCGCTACAAGCCACCCATAACCCCGTGACCAATGCAGCCGCCCGCAATAGCCGCTCGCGCTTGGGCAGCGCCGCGTTCTCCGCTAAAACGCGGATCAAGGTTTCCACCTCACGCTCGCCCTCGCCGAAGAAAAGCGCGTCCGCCACGCAGTCGCCGGTCTCCGTGACAATCGCCTGCGCCGCCAGCGCGTTGGAGCCGCCCAGGATGAGCGGGGGCCAGTCGCCATCACGCGCGCTGGCAAGCAGCGGCGCGCCGGAGTGATGGAGCAGATACGGTAAGTTGATCAATTCCAGGGTGTAAGCGTTGGAGATCAACACCACATCGAAGTCCTCAATGCCACGCCAGGACTGCGTCCCCACCAGCAGCGGCGCGCCCGCCGCCAACAGCCGCTCACGGTCGTATTGCGGCGGGAAGAACGCCATATCAATGTAGGCGTCCGGCAGCGCGCGGCGCACCGCCTGGAACAGGAACAGGTGCGGCGTTGAGCGATCCACATCGCGGAAGGGCGACAACCGTACAATCAACACGCGGAAACTCGCCGCCTCGAACGCCGGATTGCCGAACGTCGGATTCGGGTCAGGCCGGTACAGCGCCGCCTGCTGTAGCAAAGGCCAATTGTGTGCAAGAAACTCCCGGTAGTATGTCATCAGCGTCATTTTACCCGAAAGGGGCAAGATGCAAGAGGCAAGAGGTAAGAGGCAAGAGACCTTCCTGCTCACCGCCCCCGTCTCGGGGGCGGGTATTGCCAGGCCCCTGAGCCACCACGCTCTGCGCCCCCGGGGACAGGGGCGCAGAGCGCATTCGCCGCTGTGAATCTCCCCCTCACTCCCTCACCCCCTCACTCCCTCACCCCCTCACCCAATTGTCTCCTGCACAGAACAGGGCTATACTATGATATAAAGCAAGTTGCACCAAAAAGGAGCGCCGTATGAACCGCACGCGAGTTATTTTCTTCATCATTATTGGGATTGTAGTGTTGATCATCGCCAGCGCTATGGTGGTTTCATTCGTCAGCGAGATCAGCCAACTCCGGCAGGGAAAAGCAGACGTGACTCCCGCGCCCACCGAGCTGCCCCGCGATGCCGTCTTGTTGACCATTGACTCATCCAGCACTAAACAAGCGTGGATGGAGAGCGTTGTCGCCAACTTCCACGCCGCGGGCAAAACGACGCGCAGCGGCAAGCGCATCGTCGTCGAGGTCAAACCGGTGCTCTCCGGCGGCTCGATGAACGCAATCCTCACTAGCGCATCCAAGCCGGTCGTGTGGAGTCCGGGCGCGCCTTCGTGGGTAGAGCAGCTCAACGAGCAATGGCGCGCCCGCTACGGCGGCGCGCTGATGTCGGCGGATTGCAAGCCCGTGGTCTATACGCCCCTCGGTTTTGCGATGTGGCGACCGATGGCCGAGGCGCTCGGTTGGCCCGATACACCTATCGGCTGGCAGACCATCGTTGATCTGGCGTCTGATCCCAATGGTTGGGGCAGCTACGGGCATCCCGAATGGGGCAAATTCCGCTTCGGCCACGCGCACCCGCAATATGCCAACGCCGGCTTGCTCACGATGACCTCCTTCGTCTACGGGATGACGGGCAAGACGGATACGCTGACGGCGCGGGATGTGTATGCCCCGGCCGTCGAGACGGCGTTGCGCGCGCTGGCGCAGAACACGTCCAAATACGGGATGATTACGACGGACTTGCTCAACTTGATGGCGAAGCAAGGCCCCGGTTACATCCATGCCGTCGCCACGTTCGAATCGGACACGATCCAGACGAACCAGGAACGCAGCAGCGAGCTACGTTTTCCGCTCGTGTTCATTTTCCCATCCGAAGGGACGTTCTGGGGCGACCATCCGTACTGCATCCTGGACAAAGCCGAGTGGGTCAGCGCGGAGCAAGCCGAAGCTGGCGCCATTTTCCTCGACTATCTGCTCAGCAAGGAACAACAAACGCTCGCGATTGATACCCGGCTCAGACCGCTGGATACCTCCATCCCTCTGCACGCCCCGTTGAGCCTGGAAAACGGCACTGACCCGCGCATCACGCCGGATACCGTGCCTGCCCTGGCGTTCCCTGATGCCGACGTCAGCGCCGCGATTATTGATATGTTTTTGCTCACCAAGCGCAAGGCTACGGTCATCGTCGTGCTAGATATCTCCGGCAGTATGCAAGGCGAGAAAATTCGCACGGCCACCGACGCAACGGTTTCTTTCCTTAAGCGCCTGCATCCCGATGACCGGGTGGCCGTCCTGGCCTTCAACCAAAAAGTCATCCCGCTGACGGCACCCGCCCGCGTCGGCGACGTTGTCGAACAAGTGTCCGGGCAGGTGAGCACCCTCATCGCCGAAGGCAACACCGCGCTGTATGACGCCGTCTGCCAGGCCGCGACTCTGGTCGAGGAGCAGCGCGCCGCCGACCTGGAAGCGAACGAGCAGCGGTTGTACGGCGTCGTGCTGCTCTCTGACGGCGACGACACCGTGGGCCATCCAAGCGAGAACCAGATGTTCGCCACGTGCTTGCCGGCCCACGCTGAGGCCGACAGCTTCAAATTCTTCCCCATCGCGTTCGGCGACAAGGCCAACACCGTCCTGCTCAAGCGGATCGCTGATGTGACTGGCGGCAGTATGTTTACGGCGGATTCCACTTCGATCGAGCGGATTTATCAGAACATCAGCGCCGAGCAGTAACGAGGCGGTATGTCCAACGCGAGCGACTTGAGTCTCCAATACCTGCAAGTCGAACTGGCGCGCATCGAACTGTTGGTGCGCCGCGATGTGCTGCGCTGGCAGTTGGCCGGGCAGGACCCCGACGACGAGTTTCGCGGTCTGCACCTGTCTGACGCGCACATTAACGCGCTGCTGGATCGCCCACTCGGCACAAGTTGGGGGCAACTCGTCAAACTCGCGCCTGAAGAGGCGCAAGTCTTCGCCGATACAATGGCGCAGATCACGGCTTACGCCCGCGATCTCCGGCAGCGCGCCGAGGCTGGCGGGCAGACCTTGCGGCTGGAATATCTGCGCAGCACTTTCGGGCTGACGACGTTGGAGTACGATGCCTTCCTCGTCTGCCTGGCCCCGGCTCTGGACGCGAAATATGAGAAAGTCTACAGTTATTTGCAGGACGATGTAACCCGCAAACGGCCCACGGTGAACCTGGCGCTCGATCTGTTGAGCGACCCCGGCCCGGCGCGCCTGCTGGCGCTGGCCCGCTTTGCCGATGATGCGCCGCTGTTCAAGTATCATCTGCTGGAAGCCGCGGCGGATCCGGCGGCGGGCGCGGCGCAGCTTTTGGGGCAAGTCCTCAGTCCCGATAGAACGGTGGTCAACTGGCTGTTGGGGGAATACAAGCCCGGCGCGGACGTGCAGCCCTTTGTCACGTTGACGACGCCCGCGCCAGACGACACCCACACCCTGCTCACCGACGCGCTCCGCAGCGCCCTCAACCTCCCACCAGAGGCGCAATCGCCTATGCCGGTGTTCGTCTTCTACGGGCCAGATAAGATGCTGCAATCCACCGCCGCCGCGTTTTTCGCCGTGCGCTGCGGGCGACCATTGCTCACCGTGGACCTGGCGGGCTTGACCGGCGCGGGACTTGCGCCATTGGTCGCGCTCCAACTGGCGTTGCGCGACGCGCGTCTCACCGGCGCCGTGCTCTTGCTCATGGGATGGGATGCCATCATGGCCGATGGGATAGCGCCGCTGCCGCTGCTTGACGCGCTCTTCGAGCATCCCGGCGGCGTGATCGTCGCGGGGGAACAGGCGTGGCATCCCTACGGCCTCGAACGCGAGCGCAAACTAGTGTGGCTGGAGTTCCCGATCCCCGACTTCGCGCAGCGGCGTGCCCTGTGGCTGCATTACCTCAGCCGCGAGAACGTGTATGAGTCGCCTGACGTCCTCGATTTGGCCGGGCAATTTCTCCTGACCGGGGGACAGATTCGGGACGCCGTCGCCACGGCGCGGGATATGGCGGCGCAGCGCGGGGAGGGTTTGCAGCGCCGGCATTTGTTCAACGCCGCGCGCGTCCACTCTAACCCGCACCTTTCAGGGCTGGCGCGCAAAATTGAGCCGCGTTATACCTGGAACGATATCATTCTGCCGGCGGATCAGCTCGCGCTGCTGCGGGAGATCGTCGCCACAGTGCGCGGGCGCGCCACGGTGATGGAGGCATGGGGCGTGGGCCGGAAGCTCGCCGCCAGCAACGGCGTCACCACACTTTTCGCCGGCCCGCCCGGCACTGGCAAAACGATGGCGGCGGAAGTGATCGCCAACGACTTGAACCTGGACCTCTACAAGATTGACCTTTCCACCGTAGTCAGCAAATACATCGGCGAGACCGAGAAAAACCTGGAACGCATCTTCTCCGAAGCGCAGAGCAGCAACGCCATCCTCTTCTTCGACGAGGCCGACGCGCTGTTCGGCAAACGCTCGGAGGTGAAAGACGCGCACGACCGCTACGCCAACATCGAGATCAGCTATCTGCTCCAGCGGATGGAGGCTTACGACGGCGTAACCATCCTGGCGACCAACCTGCGCGCGAACCTGGACGAAGCCTTCACCCGCCGTCTGCAATTTGCCGTGGACATTCCCTTCCCCGAAGAAGAATACCGGCTGCGCATATGGACGACACTCTTTCCGCCCGATGTGCCCCGCGCGGAAGACCTGGACTTCGTGCTGCTGGCGCGCCGCTTCAAACTGGCGGGCGGCAATATCCGCAACATCATCGTGGCGGCAGCTTTCCTGGCGGCGGCGGCCGGAAGTCCGGTCACGATGCGTCATCTGCTCCACGCCACCCGCCGCGAGTTGCAGAAGATGGGGCGATTGGTCAATGAGGCAGATATGACGATCTAAATTTCGCAAATTTTCATCTTATATATTGCGTTTGACAGGATTCTCATATATAATGAGATAAGTTAGAAAACATTGGATGGTCCACCCAAACTTGTCTCAACATAATCGCTTACAATGATAATGCCAGTTGTTACGTTAGAAAACATTGGATGGTCCACCCAAACTTGTCTCCCCTAATTATGTTGCGGTTAACCTGAATCAATACCGCAAGAAGGGAAATAAGGATATGGCAGCACAACAGAATCAGCATATTGATCCAGTAAGCGAATTGGCGGCCAAGCCTGAAAATCTACAGCCAGTCGAACAAGAATTGGCAATTGCGCCGCAGCAAATCAATCCTGGTACAATCCAGCACCCAGAACAAGCCACACCTGGTGAAATCCTGAAGTTGCAACGCGCAGCGGGTAATCGTACTGTCTCCGGCTTGATCCAGGCCAAACTCAAAGTCGGCCCGGTGGGGGATCAGTACGAGCGCGAAGCCGACCGCGTCGCCGACCAGGTGATGCGCACTCCCGCGCCCGTGCAGCGACAAGCAACGCCCGAAGAAGAGGAACTGCAAATGAAGCCGCTGGCCACCACAATCACGCCAATCGCCCAGCGGCAGGCAGCGCCGGAGGAAGAAGAAGAATTGCAAATGAAGCCGCTCGTCCAACGGCAAACAGCACCGGAGGAAGAGGAACTGCAAGCGAAGCCTTTGGCGCAACGGCAAGCCGCGCCGGAGGAAGAAGAGCTACAAATGAAATCCCTCGTCCAACGACAGGCAGAGCCGGAGGAAGAAGAACTGCAAGCGAAACCCCTCGTCCAACGGCAGGCAGAGCCGGAGGAAGAAGAGGAACTGCAAGCGAAACCCCTCGTGCAACGGCAAGCAGAGCCAGAAGAGGAAGAGGAACTGCAAGCGAAGCCTTTGGCGCAACGGCAAGCCGCGCCGGAGGAAGAAGAGCTACAAATGAAATCCCTCGTCCAACGGCAGGCAGAGCCGGAGGAAGAAGAACTGCAAGCGAAACCCCTCGTCCAACGGCAGGCAGAGCCAGAGGAAGAGGAACCGCTGCAAATGAAACCTTTGGTACAACGGCAGGCATCACCTGAAGAAGAGGAAGAGCTACAAACGAAATCGCTGATTCAACGCAAGTCCGGCGGCGGCTTTCAGGCCAGCGACGACACCGAGCGGCAGTTGCACCTCCTGCGCGGCAGCGGCAGCCCCTTGCCCGCTAAACTCCGCGCGGAGATGGAAGCTCGCTTTGGCGTCGCTTTCGACGGCGTGCGCCTGCACGCCGACAGCGAGGCGGGGCGACTAAACCGCAATCTGCGCGCGCGGGCGTTCACCCAGGGGACAGACATTTACCTGGGCGCCAACGAGCCGGATTTCAACACCGATGCGGGCAAACGCCTGCTGGCCCATGAGCTAACCCACGTTGTGCAGCAGACTGGTCGCCATCGTTCGTCAGCAAAGGCTGCGCCTGGCCATGCCGGAGACACGGTCCAACGGCTCTGGGGCAAAAAGAAAAACCCCTACAAACTTTCCGACGCGCCGACCAATCCTGACGAATATATCGCCTACCTGAAACAGAATCCCGACAAACTCTCCGACAAAGAACGCGAGTTGATGGGGATCGGGCCTTCCATCAGCAAAGACCCTACAGGCTACGTCAAGTTCCTGGCGCGCAATCAGAAACGGCTGATGAGCAAGAAAGAACAGGCGCTCTTTCCTTTGCTTGTCGGCCAGTCGCAAAAGACGCAATCAGAATCCCCATCCGAAGAAGAACCCGCCGAAGTCGGCCAATCCCAAGAGACCGATCCCTATCACGACCCGCTGCACCCGACCATGAGTCCCCTGGTGAACAAGAGGCCGCCCGACAACCCAACGCCGGCCCCGCCCTCGAAGTGGTCGCGGTTCAAGAGCCAGTTTTCAACAGGGATGAGACGCCGGCGCATCGCTGATCTTGGTATGCCGTCGTCGCTGCGCGAACAAAGCGCGGGAACGACCGGCGGCCTGTTGCAAGGGCCGGGTGTGGGGACGCGCCCAGCGTTGAACGCGCGACCCGAATCCGCAGGCGGGCGCGACTGGAAACAAGAATTCGACGAGCCGGAAGAGAAAAAAGGCGATTCCAACGTTGACAAAATGATCGAAAAACTGAAAGCCCAGCTCGAAATGCTGGAAAAACTCAAGGGCGGTGACTAACCATGTTCCAAGACCTTGACGAAGTACTACGGCAACTGCTGATCCGCGAAATCCCCATCAAAAACGGCGATGTGGACATCAAGTTCGACCAGCCGAGCCGCGAGTGGTCTTCTCGGCTCAGCCGCCCCACCCTGAACGTGTTCCTCCACGATATTCGTGAAAACCTGCAATTGCGCGGCTCGCAGCAATGGGTGATCGAGCACCGCCCCGACGGCACCGCGCTCCAACGGCGGACGCCGGTTCGCGTCGCGCTGCACTATATGATCACCGCTTGGGCCAACGACCCCGATGACGAGCACAACCTGCTCGGTCGCGCGTTGCTGGCGCTCTTCCGGCAACCCCATCTTCCCACCGATTTGCTGCCGGAGAGCCTGGCGGATCAACCCGCGACCATTCCCCTGGAAGTGGCGCAACAAGACACCCTGCGCAATCCCGCCGATGTGTGGAACGCGCTGGACAACGAGATCCGCCCCGCCGTCACGCTCATCGTGACGCTGGCGCTCGATCCCTACAAGCCCTTCATCACGCCGCTGGTGCGCACGCGCGAACTGCGGATCGGCCAGTCAGCGCGCCCGACAACGGAAGAACTCGTCGCGGGCTTTTCTCCCGACGTTTTTTGGACGATTGGTGGTACCGTTCACTCAGACAAACCGTTGGAGGCGCTCAAACTCAAGTTGGTGGAGCGCGATCTGGTCGTCCCGCTTCAGGCAGAAGGACGATTTTCTATCGGGAAACTGCAAGCGGGAGACTACACCCTGGAAGTTGCAGTCAATGGCGGGAAACCCAAACTGCACAAAATCACAGTTCCGGCGCCTGATTACGAGTTGAATGTGTAAAAGCAGCTAATACCCATCAGCCTTCAGCGGTCAGCCCATAAACTGCCGGTTGCCGAACGTTGAAGCGGTCTCAGCGAAAGGAGGAGAGCAGCAGCATACTGTGAAGAAACGATCTCTGACCCCTGGTCTATTCGTGATCCGTAATTCGTATTTCGTAAAAGGAGGTTCACATGCCTGAGTATCTATCACCCGGAGTTTATGTGGAAGAAATTGATCGCGGTCCTAAGCCCATTGAGGGCGTCGGGACGGCCATGGCTGCCTTCGTCGGGTTCAGTGAGAAGGCAGAAATTGTGCGAGAGATTGACGGCGAGCTTGTCACCGAGGATCTACTCAACCGACCGCAATTGGTCACGAACTGGACCCAGTTTGTCGAACGGTACGGCGACTTTGTGCCGGGCGCTTACCTGGCCCATTCGGTCTACGGCTATTTCCTGAACGGCGGGACGCGCTGTTACGTCGTCAGCGTCCGCACCATCCCCAAGGCGCAGGCGGCTCTGCTCAACAGCGCCGGCAAGCCGCAGTTGGTCGTCAAGGCCAAACAAGCTGGCTTTGAAGGGCTGCGGTTGCGGGTCAAGGTGGCGGACGTCGCTGAGTTACCAGCGCCGAAAGCTAAAGCCAAGGGCAAGGAAGAAGAAACACCGGCGGCTGAAGCTGAGTCGCCAGCCGAAGGCGGCGCGGGGTCTTTCACGCTCATCGTCGAGCGCGAAAAACTCGGCGGCGGCTGGAAAGTGATGGAAGAAATTAAGGATGTCACGCTGCACGAGGTGAAGGAGAACGGGCAGACGGAAGTCCGTGTCGCGTACAAGGACAACAGGATGCCGTCGCTGGTTCAAATCCTGGTGCCCGAAGCTGGCGCGCCCCTCGCCCAGTTGTGGCCGCGCGCGCAGGAACAAACGTTGACCATCGAATCCAAGCAACTGCCGGCGCCCACCAGCTCTGAATTCCAGGGCAAGGTGACTGAGCGCACCGGCGTCGAGGGGTTGGAGGCGTTAGAAGACGTCACGATGGTCGTCGTGCCAGACCTGATGTCGGCGATGCCCGGCGAGAAGGTCGGCCTGGACACCATCAAGGCCGTGCAGACGATGATGATCGCGCACAGCGAACGTCTCGGCGACCGGGTCGCCATCCTCGATGCGCCGCCCGACCTGACGCCGCAGGAAGTGAAGAAGTGGCGCATGGACATCGCCGGTTTCGATTCCAGCTACGCAGCAATGTACTATCCCTGGATCACTGTGATGGACCCGGCGACGAATCGCCCCATCAACATCCCGCCGTCAGGCCACATCGCTGGCGTCTGGGCGCGCAACGATACGACGCGCGGCGTCCACAAAGCGCCCGCCAACGAAGTCGTGCAGGGCGCGATTGGCCTGGCGTACCAGACCACCAAGGGCGAGCAGGACACGCTGAACCCCATCGGCGTCAACTGCATCCGGGGCTTCCCCGGGCGCGGCATCCGCGTGTGGGGCGCGCGCACGCTGTCCAGCAATCCCTCGTGGCGCTACATCAACGTGCGACGGCTGTTCAACATGGTGGAGAAGTCCATTGAGGGCGGCACGCAATGGGTGGTGTTTGAACCCAACGACCGCAAACTCTGGGCGCGCGTCCGCCGCGATGTGACGGCCTTTCTACGCACAGTCTGGCGCACCGGCGCGTTGTTCGGGAACACCCCCGAAGAAGCGTTCTACGTCAAGTGCGACGATGAATTGAACCCACCCGAAACCCGCGACCTGGGCCAACTCATCATCGAAATCGGCCTGGCCCCGGTGAAACCGGCGGAGTTTGTCATCTTCCGCATCAGCCAGTGGGCGGGGCCGGGATCGGAGTAGGAAGCGTCCCGGGGACGGGGCTTAGAGCAGTAGGGAGTAAGGAGTAGGGGTTATGGGTATTACCGGATTTCCCGCACTGGCGCATTACTTTGGTGTGGAAATTTACAACGAACTCCGCGGCGGATACTTCACCAAAGTCAGTGGGATCGGCTCGGAACTCGAAGCCATCGCGCATTGGGTCACGACCAACGAAGGCGAGACGATCACCAGCGAAAAGATTCCCGGACGGCGCACGCAGACAGACATTGTCCTCACCCGGCCCGTTACCGACAACCGGGGCTTCTGGCAATGGCACCAAGACATCGCCAAAGGCGAGGATAAGCGCGTCAACTGCGCGCTTGTCGCCTTCAACGCCAAAAAGGAGGAAATCGCACGCTGGAACGTCGAGCTGGCCTGGCCACGCAAAGTGACGGTGATGGACATGCTGGCCTCCAGCAACGATGTGCTGTTGGAAGAGGTCACGCTGGCCCACAGTGGGATAACCCGCGTCGAACCCATCACGTCCTAGTCTACGACTAAATCTCAATGCGCAACTAAATCACATTTGAAGGAGGCACTGTTATGGCAAATATCGAAAATCCGCTAGTTGCCTTTAATTTTGGGCTAGAGATTGAGGGCAAATTGAGCGGCTACTTCACCAAAGTGTCCGGCATCGGCTCCGAAAGTGAAGTGGTCGAGCACAAAGTCGTCAATGCCGAAACTGGCGAGACGATCATCCAGAAGATCCCTGGCCGTCTGACCTGGACCAACATCACACTCACCCGCGGCGTCACCAGCAACATTGACGTGTGGGAATGGCGGCAGCAGGTCGTGGATGGCAAAGTGGATGATGCCCGCACCAACTGCTCAATCATTGCGTACAACCAGGCTGGCGAAGAAATCGGGCGCTGGAACCTGGAGAACGCCTGGCCGAGCAAAGTGAGCGGCCCGGAGATGGATTCGGGCGGCGCTAACTTGATGGTCGAAGAGATGACCATCGTCCACGAAGGGATCGTTCGCGTATCATAGTGGCTGTTGTTAGCAGACCTCGGAGATCGCGCAGGCCGTCCGGCTTCGCTCACGGCAAGCGATCTCCGAGGCGCAATCACGGGTGATGAGGAGGCGTCGGTGCTGTCGCACACCATGCCAGCACGAAAATTTCTGCCACAAAGGGCACAGAGCACACAGAGTTATTTGCTCTCATCTCTGTGAACTCGGTGTTCTCGGTGGCTATTTTCGAAGGAGGCGCGTATGCCGTTTCTCAGACGTGACTTGGAAGAAGAAAAGTCGTTAGGCCGGACGCCGCAGGGATTCGGCTATGACCTGCTGACTTACGAATTTCATCTCGAAGTTCAAGGATTGTTGGTTGGCGTCTTCGAGCGATTGACCGGCGGAGAGATCGAGATCGCCCGCATCGAGCACGACATCGTGTACGAATCGGGGGCCTCAACGACGCTGTTTATTCCCGGTACGACCAGCTTCGCGCCGTTCACCCTCGAACGCGGGTTCGCCAACTACCAGGAACTCTACAACTGGTTCGCGCTGGCTTCAAACGGGCGCATCGTCGAAGCGCGCCGCGACGGCTCTGTCTATATGAAACGCCACGGCACGACCTACTTGCAGTGGGACTTCAAACGCGCCTGGCCGGTCAAGCTGTCGGGATTCAGCTTCAACCAGTACGTGGATTTGCAGAAGGCGCGCATCTCCATCACGTTGGCCGCCGAACTGATCGAGTTCGTCGAGGTGGCCGTGCCGCCCAAGGCCTCCCCCGACCTGACTGCGTATTTCAATCAGCTCTTTCCTACATCGTGAATAGGGATCAGTAACTGGAGATTGGGCATTGAGCATTGAGGGTTCGCAACTCGCAACTCATAATTCGCACAGGAGGTTTTCATCGTGAGTATACAGACCGAGTTTGAATTCACCCTTCCGGTTGGCTATGTGGACCGCGAGGGCAACGTCCACAAAAAGGGGACGATGCGCCTGGCAACAGCGATGGACGAAATCACGCCGTTGAACGATATGCGTGTCCAGGCCAATGAGGCGTATCTGGTGATCGTTCTGCTCACGCGGGTCATCACCAGCCTGGGAACCCTGCAACACATCAACACCAGCGTCGTCGAAAATCTCTTCGCCGCCGATCTGGCTTATCTGCAGGAATTCTATCGCCAGATCAACGAAACCGGCAAGACCACCCGTGTGGTCCGCTGCCCGCACTGCAACAATGCGCTTGAGGTGGATTTGGCGAACCTGGGGGGGGAATCATAGGCTACCCCCTCGACCGCCTGCACGAGGAGGTAGCCTACGTCGCCTACCACTTTCACTGGCCGCTGGACGACATCCTCAACCTGGAACACCGGCAGCGACAGCAGTGGGTGGGGGAAATCGCCAAAATCAACCGGCGGTTGAACGAGAGATGAGAGTGAAGAGTAAAGAGTGAAGAGTGAAGAGTGAAGAATGGAGAATAGAGAATGGAGAATGGGAATTCCAACACGCTGTCCGGGCAACGGGTGAACGAAGAGGCTGTTCCCGGTAACAGTGCGGAGGTCGATTTGCAGGCGCTGGCAGAGGAAATTGTCGCGTTGCTCAAAGAAGAGCTGCGCGTGGAAAATGAACGCCGTGGCCGACGTTAGGAGCGCCCCGAAGAAAAAATTCGGAGCAATCAGGAGAGGTGGATATGCCACTCATTGATAAGACGGTATCATCTTTGTCCATTGCCAATCTCGCAGAGTCCGGGCTAAAATTGGCCGAAGCCGCGGCGACGCGAGCTGCCGGGGCGGCAACCACCGCCGCAATCTCGATGGGCCTGCGCACCCTGCAAGAAGCGTCGGGGATGCGCTTTGATCCGGCCCCGGCCTATCTCTTTTTTGTGGAATTATCGGGCGTGTTCGTGGCCCTGTTCACCGAGTGCAGCGGGCTGCAAGTGGAGCGCGACGTCGAGTCCGTGAAAGAGGGCGGCGTCAACAACTACGTTCACAAGCTGCCCGGACGGCTGGAATTCAAGAACATCACGCTCAAACGCGGCCTCAGCCTGTCGCGGGGGCTGTGGGACTGGATGATGCAGGGTCGCTACGACAGCCGCGTGCGGCGGATCAATTTCTCGATCATCCAGGGCGCGCCGAGCCACAACATCGCCACGCTGGCGGGCGGCGCGGCAGGTTACGAAGATTCAAGCTTTCTCACGGTGATGGGGCAGGGCTTCGGCAAGGTCAAACATTGGGACGTCGAAAATGCTTATCCGGTCAAATGGGAAATGTCGAGCCTGAGTGCGTCCAGCAAGAATGCCGCCATTGAGACGCTGGAAATCGCCCACCACGGTATGACGCTGAGTTACGAAGTCCTCACCCCGATGAGTCTGACGGGGGGGGCAGGTGATTTGATGTAGGGAGAACACCACGGATGTCGGAAATAGACGATGGGGACCTTCAGCGCGCGGTGAAAACGTTGCCACAAAGGACGAAAGCGATGCTTTCACCCTGGATGCGGCAGCGGGTGGATAACCTCCATACGCGCGACCGGGGCGAAGACGAGAACGCGCGCCTGTTGACATTGACCCACCACAACACCCAACGCTTGCTGCGCCGCGTCAGGCTGACGCGCGAGCAGGCCGTGGCGTGGAAACCCGACATCGGCGTTCTGGAACCGCGTCTGGTCAAACGTTTCAACGACGACATCGCCGGCCGCGCCCGAACCTTGCGGCTGATCGGCATTCGCCGCCAGCCAGCAGCGCCGTCTTCGATATGGGATAGCAGCCTGGAATTGACCTTGCCAGCCGGCTTGGCGGCTCCGGCGGGGCAGGTGATCGAACGATTCTCCCCTACGACCGTGCAAGGGCCGAGCGTCTTCGCCGCGGGGCAGCCCATCGAACCATTCAAGCCGACGACGCCCATCCCCGCCCGGTCGTCGCGCCCCACCGCCGCCGCCAAGCCGACGCGCAAACCGGCGTCCAAGCCACTACCGCCGCAAGCCCGGCTCTACGCGCGCGTCGAAGAAATCGCGCCGCGCGGCGAGATGCCGGAGCGGGAAACGCGCGAACTATTGACCGCGCCAGCGACGCCGCGCGAGATTGAGACCCCGCAACCAGCGCGCGAACGGCCTGCGATCCAGCGAGCGCCGGTAGAGGAGACCTCCCAGGCGGAAGAAATCATGCCGCCTGCGCTGATCCCGCCGACGCTGCGAGTGCAGCGTCAGGCGGAACCTGAACCGCCAGCCGGCCCGGCGAAACCCGCAACCGCACCACCGCGCCAGCCCGAACGCCGTCAGACGCCGCCGCTTCCGGCGCAAAGCGTTGCCGCACCCGCTGCGCCGCCCGCGCCGCAAAAGCCGGCGTCTCGCACATCGCCCGTATCGCCTCCAGCAGCGATTGCGCCCGCACCATTGGCAGCGACACGATCCCCGGTGGAACAGACGCCGCCATCCCTGTCCTCGCCAGCGGAAGCGCCGGATATTCAATATGCGGCGGAGACGCCTGCCCGACGTGTGGAACCATCACAGCCACGCCCGGCCGGCGAAGCGCCCGCGCTGGCAAAGCCGGTCGCGCCGGTCGAAGCGCCACCTCGACTTCCGCGCGCTATCCCAGAGCCGCCATTGACCACACCGCCAGCGCAGGCGCGCCTGCCGCGCGCGCTGCCGGTCAAGCCGTCGCCGCACACCACAGCGCCGGTTCAGCGCAGCGCAATACCATCTGCGCCGCGCGCTACACCAGGCCCGCGCCCGCAACCCGAACCGCCCGCCGCGGCCCCGGCGACGTCCCGCGCCGCCATTCCACCTGCGCGCCCGCCCGCTTCGCCACAACCGCTACCCTTGCCAGCAACGATGCGCCCTGAAGCCCAGGTCGCTATGCCCGCGCCGCCCCGCGTGGACATCCAGCGCGCCGCCGAACCGCCGCGCACGGGAGTCGCAATGCCGGAGCCAGCCGAGGCGCAGTTGCCATCGCCGGTCATAGCGCCGCCGGAACCGCGCCAGGCAGTCACTCTGCCGGACATTGCCCTTGCCGGGACTACGCTACGCCCAACCAGCGCGGATACCGTGCAACGCCGTGAAACCGCCGAGACTGCTAAACCAACCGCAACCATGCAGTCGTCCCCCACTTCCGATCTTCAACCTCCAACCGCCAGCCTCCCATCGCTTATCCCTGATTTGCCTTTGCGCCAGGTCATCCAGCGCCGAGCGGATGCGCGAAGTCACGGCCTGCTGCGCCAACCCGCGTCGCCGCTGACTTTGCGTCCCCTGGTCAAGCCACAGCCGCGCCAGGAAGCCAGAGGTCAAAAACTAGAAACGGGAGACTGGAAACTGGATGCTGGAAACTGGATACTGGATACTGGAAACTGGATACCGGATACTGGATACTGGAAACTAGATGCTGGAAGGGAGCGCCCGGCGTCTAAAGGAACGGCGGCGCTCACGCTGTATGCGCGCAGTCCGAATATGTTTGTCGGGCCTGGCCCCGCGCCGACCGTCACGCGGCGCACCCCGCCCACACGACGAGGGCAGGAGCAGAAGCGCGCCCAGGGCGACCAACCCGCGTCGCAGCCGCCAATGGACTTGCGGATGGCGATGGGCGCGCCGTCCGCGCAGCTATCAGCGTTCAGCTTTCAGCCGGCAGCCGCCAGCAGTGTTCAGCCGTCAGCTTTCAACCCGCCACCCGCGGCGATGGGCGCGCCGCAGCTAGAGGCGGAACGTCCTGCCGCTATGCCGCTGGCGCGCCAGCAGCCAGCGCCGTCTGCGCCAGCGCAAATACTACGCCCGCCCGCGCAAATGGCCGAGCCTGTCACACAACCCTCCATCGTCGGGGAGCTTGTCCAGCGCGACGCCATCGTCCAAAGGGCCGAGGAAGAGAACAAAGCGCCTGAATCCGTCAATTTGGGAGAACTGGCGCGCAGGGTTTATCCGTTCGTCAAACGCCTTATCGCCATTGAACGCGAACGTAGCAGTAAAACGTGATGCGTAAAACGTAAGACGTAAAACGTAGAGTACCCCCTTACGTTTTACGTTTTACGTTTTACGCTTTACGCTTTACGTCCTACCTAAAGGAGCACAGTTATGGGCATCACAGGGATGTTTAATCCGGCGGCGTTGTTCACGGCGCCCGAAAGTTTGAGCAATTTCCTCACGTCGCAGGAAAAGGCCAAAATCGTGACGGTGGATGAGAAGGGCAACGAGTTGGGGTTGCTGGATAGCCGGAAGGTCGAACTAGAATTTCAGTTCAACCCGGACAGCATCAAGGTGGTCAAATCCGTCGCGTGGAAAGGCGAAAACGTCGCCCGGCGGAACGCGCCCGATCTGAAATTCGGCGGCGGCGCGTCGGCGACCTTCGATCTCACCCTCGTCTTCGACACCAGCAGCAACATCGAGTACCGGGACGTGCGGATGTACACCAACCAGCTCCTGAAACTGGTCATGATGTCCGGCGCAGTGGATGAACGTAAACCGCCGCCTCAGGTGAAGTTCCAATGGGGCAAGCTCGCGCTTTTCCTCGCCGTCGTCGAAAAGGTGACGATTGAATACACGTTGTTCGATCCAGACGGCACACCCATTCGCGCGCACGCCACGGTCGAACTCAAGCAGCAGGATGCCCGCGACGATTACGCCGGTTCCACCAATCCCACCACGCGCACCGAGTCGCGGAAGACGCGCGTCGTGCAGGTGGGCGACCGGCTGGATGTGATTGCCTATCAAGAATACGGTTCTGCCGCGCACTGGCGGCATCTCGCCGCCGCCAACGGTCTCTACGATCCACGGGATTTGCATCCGGGACAAATCCTGGTTCTGCCGCCGCTGCCGTAACCTGAGAGGATAACGATGCCGAGCGATGTGATCATCACCGTAAACGGGGTCAAACAGACCGACCTGGAAGGCGATCTGCTCGAAGTGGTCGTGGATACGAACCTGTATCTGCCGGCGATGTTCACCATTGACGTGCAGGACGAGTTGGACGTGCAAACCGGCAAGCTGGAGTACACCGACGCCAATACCTTCGAGGTCGGCGCGGAAGTCAGAATCGAGATCGAGACCGACGCTATCCCGGATGAGATAATGACAGTGAAATCCACGCTGATGGTGGGCGAGATCACCGCCATCGAACCAATTTTTGCGGCGGATAACTGGCAGCCGGTATTGCGCATCCGTGGATATGACCGCTCGCACCGTCTGACGCGCGGGACGAAGACGCGCACGTTTGGGGACGCCAATCCGCAGGGAAACGGGGTGACGGAGGATCAAATCGTCAAAACCATCGCCCAGGAAGCAGGGCTAACCACCGACATTGACACTAGCGGGTTGAGTTCCATCAAGTATTTTCACGTCCTGCAATATAACCAGACCGATCTTGAGTTTTTGTGGTCGCGGGCGCGGCTGTTGGGCTACCAGGTGTACGTCGAAGAGAAAAAACTGTACTTCCAAAAAGCAAATGCGCTCCGCGGTACCCAGTCGCCCGCGGCCTTGATGTGGGGCGAAAACCTCGCCAGTTTCGCGCCCCGCGTGACGCTGATGCAGCAGGTGGACAAAGCCATCGTCACCGGCTGGGATCCGGCCACCAAGAAGGCGCTCGAAGGCGCCGGCACAACGGTCGAAACGCGAACCAAGCCGCAAATCGCCAGCGGCAGCTTCGACAAAAAGGGCAGCGCGGTCGCTAAAGAGAAATTGGGCGGCGCCGCCGAAGACGTCACGGTTGATATTCCGGTATTGACGGTGGATCAGGCGAAGGCGATAGCTGCCGCGCGCTTCGCCGAGGCGGAGAGCACGTTTATTCAGGCCGAAGGCGTCTGCAGCGTGGGCGATCCCCGCATCAGCGCCGGGCGCGTCGTCACCGTCGAAGGGGTCGGCGAGCGGTTCAGCGGCGATTATTACATCACCGAGGCGCGCCACGTCTACTCGCATGGCGACTATCGCGTGAGCTTCAGCGTCGCCGGGCGGCATCCCAACACGCTCAGCTATCTGCTCAACGGCGATAGCAACGGCTACCACGACCTGGGACGCATCTATGGTGTAGTTCCAGCCATCGTGGTCAACCTGGAGGACCCGGAGAAGTTGGGACGGGTGCAGGTGAAGTATCCCTGGCTAACGAAGTACAAGGGCGCGGAGCTGGCCAGCAATTGGGCGCGTCTCGCCGCGCCGATGGCGGGGAAAGAGCGCGGGTTCTTCTTCACACCGGAAGTGGACGATGAAGTGCTGGTTGCTTTCGAGCACGGCGATCCCAGCTTCCCCTACATCGTCGGCGCGCTGTGGAACAAGATAGACAAGCCCCCCGCTGGGACCGGCGAAATCCTGGGCAGCAACAAAAAGGTGATTGACCAGCGCATCATCCGCTCGCGCAGCGGGCATCTCATCGTGCTCAACGACAAAGACGGCGAAGAGAGCATCATCATCCAGTCCAAAAGCGGGCACAGCTTCACGTTCAACGATAAAAACGGCAGCGAGCAAGTCGTGCTGGTGGACAAAACCGGCAAGAACAAATTTACGGTGGATTCGGCCAAGAACAGCCTGACCATCGAGATGGAAGGCGACGTGAGTGTGACGGCCAAAGGCAAAACCACCTTCAGCAGCATGGGCGACATCACGCTCGACACGAAGGGCAAGCTGAACCTCAAGGCCGCTCAGGATGTGACCATTGAGGGGCTGAACGTCAAAGTCACCGCCCAGGCGAGCGCCGAAGTGGGCAGCAACGCGCAGACCTCGGTGAAGTCAAGCGGCATCACGGAAGTCAAAGGCTCTCTGGTCAAGATTAACTAATGTTCAGACAGGATTACCAGGATTTTCAGGATAAACTCATCCTGTTCATCCTGTAAATCCTGTCAAAAAGTGGAGGGAAAGTATGGCGCAACCAGCGGCGCGGATGGGCGACCAAACGGCGCACGGCGGCGTGATCGTCGCCGGATGTCCGACGGTGCTGATCGGCGGGCAGCCGGCGGCGCGCGTGAGCGATATGCACACGTGCCCGATGGTCACGGGCGTCGTGCCCCACGTGGGCGGGCCGATCTTGCCGCCGGGCAGCCCTACGGTATTGATCGGCGGGTTGCCGGCGGCGCGTGTGGGCGATCAGCTCGTCTGTACCGGCCCGCCGGATGTCATCATCCCACCGGGCTGTCCGACAGTTCTCATTGGGTGAGTACGTAAAGCGTGAAACGTAAAATGTGAGTAACTATTCAGCCGTCATCCTTCGGCAAGCTCAGGACAGGTCTCCGAACGTAGCGGAACGAGTGCAACGAGTGGAGCGCAGTGAGGAATCTCTACGTGTGCAGCGCCGAGACCCTTCGACTCCGTTTCACTTCGCTCAGGGTGACGATCACAGGACAGACCGGCTTAATAGTTACAAACGTGAAACGTAAAACTTAATGTGCTCCTTACGTTTTACGTTTTACGCTTTACACGAAAGGAGCTTGCAAATGAATGTCAGTTTCAAAAGTAAAGAATTCCTGGGGCAGGGGTTGGCTTTTCCGCTTCAGGTGAATGCGCGCGGGGAGATTGCGCTCGTCAGCGGCGACCGCGACATCGAGCAATCCATCGGCATCATCCTGGGAACGCGGCCCGGTGAGCGGGTGATGCGGCCCGAATTCGGCTGCCGCGCCAGCGAGCTGCTCTTCGAGCCGCGCAATTCGGCGACGGAGACCCTGATGCAGCAATACGTCGAAGAGGCGCTGCACCGCTGGGAGCCGCGCATTGACGTGCAATGGGTGCGCGTCCTCGCGGATAACACGCAAGATGGCGCAGTGGTCGTTGAAGTGAACTATCTGGTCAAGGCCACCCACGACCAACGCAGCATCGTCTACCCCTTCTTCCTCGTCGGCGAAGAGGGATGGTAAGGTCAACGGATTAAGCGGATTTTAACGGATTTCAGAAGGCGCTCAAGCGACTTTTGACTTTCGACTTTTGACTTTGGACTAAGGAGCAGAATATGGCGCTTCCAGCACCGAATTTAGACGATTTACGTTTCCAGAGCGACCTTGTTGATGGCGCGCGGCGGCGCATCATCCACTATTGCCCGGAATGGACCGAATACAACCTGAGCGATCCCGGCATCACGCTGATTGAATTGTTCGCCTGGATGACGGAGATGATCGTCTACCGGCTGAACCAGGTCCCGGAAAAGAACTACGTGGAATTCCTCAACCTGCTAGGGATGCAGCGCGAACCTGCCAGCAGCGCGCGCACCGACCTGACCTTCTGGCTCTCGGTCTCGCTGCCGATCTCGCCGGAGAACGAGGAACCGGTCATTGTGCCGCAGGGCATCGAGGTCATGTCGCGCACGCTCGGCGAAGAAGCGCAGGTCACGTTCACCACCGACCGCGCGCTGACCATCGTTCCGCCCAAACTGGCTCAATTGCGACGCGCGGAGGATTTCCAGAAAAACTACCTGCCGCGTCTGGGCGTCGAAACCTTCTACGCCTTCGATCAAACCAAGCCGAAGGTGGGCGACACGTTCTATCTGGGGTTCGACGAGACGCGCAACATCAGCGGGCATATTCTACAACTGAATTTCGAGTGCGAGCGCACCCAGGCGGTCGGTGTGCGGCGCGAAGACCCGCCGTGGGTGTGGGAATACTCGCTCGGCAACGGGCAGTGGGGCGAGGTCGCGCCGAGCACGCGGCAGGGCGAGAAAGATACAACGGGCGGCCTCAACAACCCGCGCGGCAGCCTGGTGTTGTACCTGCCGCTGGATATGCGCCCCGATCAAGTCTTCGGGCGCAGCGCGCTCTGGGTGCGTTGTCGCATTGAGCCGCGCCGCCCGGAACAGGGGATGTACTCCGAATCGCCGCGCGTCACCGGCGTCACCGCGTTCACCCTCGGCGCGAGCGTTCCGGCGACCCACGCCGTCATCGTCGAGAACGAGTCGCTCGGTCGCAGTAACGGTGAACCTAACCAGACTTTCAGGCTGGAACACGCGCCCATTCTAGCGCTGCAAGACGGCGAAACCATCGAGGTCGAAGAGTGGCGCGAAGGCGAGATCGTCTTTGTGCCGTGGCAGTGCGTGGACAATTTCGCGCACTCCAGCCGCTACGACCGCCACTTCACGGTGGATGCCGCCGCTGGCCTCGTCGCGTTCGGGCCATCCGTCCGCCAGCCCGACGGCACGGTGCGCCAGTACGGTCGCATACCGGAGGCCGGTCGCCAGATCCGCTTCACGCGCTATCGCTACGGCGGCGGCGTCGCGGGGAACGTCCCGGCAGACTCGTTGCAAGGGTTGACGACTTCGCTGGCCTACATCTCGCGCGTGAATAACCTGCGCCGGGCCTCCGGCGGGCGCGACGCGGAAAGCATGGAAGAAGTGAAAGTGCGCGCCCGGCGAGAGCTGAAGGCGCAACTGCGCGCCGTCACCGCTGAAGATTACGAGCACCTGGCGAAAGGCGCGAGTCGCAGCGTCGCGCGGGTCAAGTGCAACGTCCCGCAAAGGGCAGACATCGAAGAGAAAGAGTGTCGGGTTCCGCCGGGAACCATCGAAATCCTGGTGGTGCCGGCGGCGTTCGATTCGCTGCGGGCGGGCGACCTCACGCGCCTGCACGTAGACGAGGCGCTGGCGAAGACCATCGAGACGCACCTGGATCAATATCGCCTGCTGACCACCACCCTGCGCATCGAGGAACCCAACTATCTCGGCGTCAAGGTCAATGCCCACATCATCCCCTCCGAGTTCAGCCAGCCTGAGATCGTGCGCGCGCGCGTCGCCGAGGCATTGCGCGCGTTCATCAGCCCGCTCGCCATCAGCGACGACGCGGAGAAGCAAGACGCGCTGATGGACGCCACGTGGGAAGGCTGGCCCTTTGGACGCAATCTGTACGTCGCGGAGATTTTCTCGCTGATCCAGCGCGTGCCCGGCGTCAAACACGTCGTTGACGTGCAGCTCAGCACCCGCCCCGTCACGCCGAAGGACGAGCTGCCGCCCGGCGAGGAGGCGCGCCCCGACCAGGTCAACCGGCGCGAGGCAAAACTCACGCCGGTCACGCAGAAAGTCATCCGTGTGCCCGCCGACACGCTGCTCTGCTCACTCAACCACGAGATCGCGCTGGCGACGCTGGATGAGGAGAAGTGAGAAAAGAGAAATGAGAAATGAGAATTGGGTAGAGAAATCCAGAGATTATGCGGGACCGGCGACGGTGGCGCATGTGGCCGATTTCTATCGCCGCTATCCGGGCGAACTGGTCACGTTCTACACAAATGTCGAAGTGCGGGAGGCTGCGCCCGACCTGACGCTCCGCATCACGCTGCCGGATGGCCTGACGCTGCACGACTACAGCCCGCCGCCCGAATTCCAGGGAGCGCCGCCCTACGTCGAAGTGGATGCCGGTACGCAATATCTCGTCTGGTCGCTTGCCGCTTCCACTGGAGCGTGCGCTTCCACTGGAGCGTGCGCTTCCACTGAAGCGCGGTACGAATACCAGACGCAAGCGCGCATTGCGCCCGTCACGCGCGATAAGGAGATCACAAGCCGGGCGGTGGTCACACGCGGGGATGAGATATTGAGCGAAGAGAGCGCCACGTTCCTCGTGCGCGCCAAAGGCGACTATTTGCGGTATCTGCCGGAGATTTACGCGGATGACGATCTGATGGGGCGCTTCCTGATGCTGTTCGAGAGCTTTTGGTCGCCCATTGAGACGCAAATTGACAGTATGAGCAATTACTTCAACCCGGAGATGACGCCGCCCGACTTTCTGCGTTGGCTGGCGTCGTGGTTCGATCTGACGTTGAACGAACGCCTGCCGGAGGAGCGCCGGCGGCAATTGGTACAAGCGGCAGTGCCGCTGTACCGTCAACGCGGGACCAAACAAGGGCTAAAGCGTTATCTGGAAATCTACACCGGCGGGGAAGTACACATCGTCGAACACCGCGCCGACAACTTCCGCCTGGGGAGCGCCGCCGCGCTTGGTCCCGGCATAGCGCTCGGACGGAACAACCGCCCGCACACCTTCACCGTGCGGCTGCGTTTGCCGCCGGAGGATGATGAAGCGACGTGGCTGAACAGCATCCGGGCGCTCATCGAAGCCGAAAAACCGGCGCACACAGCGTACACGCTGTACGTCGAATCTACGTTTCACAACTTATGACAAGTGAGGTGCTGTACTGTGGATAAAAACGAGCTGCTACAGACAATCCCGACGAAGAGAATTAAGCCGGTAGACGGCATGGCCGTGACGGCGGAGGTGTGGGATGAGGCGCACGAGTATCATCAACGCGCTCTGCGCACGCACGCGATGGCCTTTCACGGCGCGGGCATCGTCGCCGGGTTGGAGGTCATCGCCAGCGACCCGCCCGATACGGCGGTCTACATTCTGCCGGGCGTCGCCGTGGATCCGCTCGGCCAGGTTATCGTGCTGCCGCAGCCGGTGGCCTACGACATCGGCAACGAAATGGAAGGACTGCTCTATCTGCTGTTGAGCTATGGAGAGAGCCGCCCGCGCGCTGCCGAGGGGACAGAACAGCGCGACGGCCCGCTGTATGTGTATGGCGAATTCTCCGTCGCCGCGCGGACGACGCTGCCCAACACCCCTTACGTCGAACTGGCGCGCGTGCGACGGGGCAAGCGCAGCGACACCTTCCTGGACGCGCCCAACCCCGCGCAACCTGGTCTCAACGAAATTGATCTGCGCTTCCGGCGGGAGATCGGCGCACCCCGCGAGGTCAGCATCGCCGTCTGCTACCTGGGCGAGGCGAAAGAGAAGAAGCACGGACGCGGCGCGCTGTATCTGGCGCGCACGCTCAACCGGTCGGGGCGCTACTTCGTCACCGTGGAAGATGACGCGCGGCTCGCGCCTGGCGTCGAGGCCAACACGCTGATCTACCTGGTTGGGCAGGGGAAGTTCGAGTTGAGCACTGGGCAAATCAACGGTCTCACCAACTACATCAACAAGGGAAAGGGCACGCTCTTCGTCGAAAGCACCGATGCGGCCTCGCGCGCCGCTTTCCAGGGTTTGTTCACGGCGATGAATCTGAAGCCCGACGCGCTGCCAGCCGGGCACTGTCTGTTGGTGGACCCGCATCTCTTCGTCGCGCCGCCGCCGGGATTTGAAGAGAGCGCGCCAGAAGTATTGATCAAGGACGGCGTGATTTTCAGCGCAGGTAATTACGGGCTGGCCTGGCAAGGGGACAGCAAAAGCGGCGTGCCGTCGCGCGAACATCTGCGCGCCGCCGCCGAGTGGGGCGAAAACATCGTCACGTATGCCTGGGATCGGCGGCGACGGCGATGAGCGGTCAGCCATCAGCGGTCAGGACAAAACACGGATAGCGTATGAACCCACAAGTAAAGATCGAAGTGATTGATAAAGACGGCTGGCGGAAAGAGTTTTCGTTCCAGAAAAGCCTCTTTCACATCGGCAGCGCCGCCATGAACGATCTCGTCCTGGAGAACGCGCGCGGCGGAGGCGTCGCGGCGCGCCACGCGCAGTTGATCGCGCTGCCGGATGGCTCAGGATTCCGCCTGGTGAATTTGGGCGACTCGGATATCCTGTTGAATGAAGCCGGCGACAAACGTGCGTCGCCTCATTCGGTGGCCTCCGTGAGTGATGGCAGCGTCATCAAAGTCGGCGACTTCACCCTCATCTTCCACGGCGAGGCGATGCTGGTCGCCGCTGCCCCCGCCGACAGTCGCAGTTCGCACATCGGGCTGCGGCTCTCACTGCCTCGGACGCAGTTAGCGCCGCACCAGAACGTTACCGGCGTGGTGGCAGTTGCCAATCACGGCGATCTGACCGGCGTGCAATTCGACCTGGATTTGGAGGGCCTCGAACCTGAGTGTTACACCATCGAACCGGCGCCGCTGCTGCCGTCGGGAACGGAGCGCGAGGTGGCGCTGCGCATCTTCCACCGGGGGAACAAGCCGTTGGCCGGTGATCACACCGTCACAATTCGCGCCGTCGCCCCAGACGCCTACCCAGGCGAGGAAGCGAGCGTCACGTGTACGATTCAGGTGCAGCCGTTCTACAAGCACACGCTGCGACCGGCGGGCAGCGGGCAGTTATCAGCCGTCAGCCCTCAGCCGGAAGTGGCGTCGCCGCCGAAAGGTCCGGCGCGGCGGGTGGACGATCTGCTGCCGCCGCCTGTGGCAGCCCGGCCGGTTGCGCCGCCGGCGCCTGAAAGGCAGCCCGCGCTCACCCTGAAAGCCGTCCCGACGCCCGAAGTCCAACCGACGCCGCCAAAGGCCATCCCCACCTCGCCCCCCGCCGAGGATTGGTGGACTGTGCCAGAAGCCGTCAGCGGTCAGCCCGCAGCCGTCAGCCCGCAGCCGGAAGTAGAACCGGAAGCGCCAACGCCAGGTCGCGTTGAAGCGGCGATGGAGCCAGCCGCAGAGACCGTCAGCGAAGCGCCCGCCGCGCCGCCGGTCGAGACCTGGGAAACAGCGCCGGAACCGGTAGCCGCTGTCATTGCGGCGGTCGAACAACCGGCAACGCCCATCACGGAGCCGAAAAGCGCGGTCAGCAAGCAGGGAGCAGCGGTCAGCGGTCAGCTATCAGCTATCAGCGAACAGCCGGCAGCCATCAGCGAGCAGCCGGAAAAAGTTGCGCCGGCCGCCGATGATTGGTGGGGCGCGCCGGAGGAACCGCGAATACCGGAAACGCCGATCAAGACAATCGCCCCCACCCCGCAGGCCGAACCAGCGCCGGAAACTGAAGCCACGCCGCCGCCAGCCGATGACTGGTGGTCTGAACCGGAGAAGGAAAACACGCCGCCTGTTGCCAATGCCGATTGGTGGTCGGCGTAAGGAACGGTACATCGAGAATGGAGTCAGCCGTGAGATCACTCAACACGTTCGCGCTCATCATGCCGGGATTCATCAACACCAGCGCCGGTCCCAAAATGTGGCACTGGATTCTCTTCATTGTGATGGTAGGGATGCTGGCGGTCTTGATCATACCGGCGATCCTCAAATGGCAGCGCCAGCGCGCGCGCCAAACGATCCATCTGGAGCTGGTCAACGAAGGCAACGCGCGCAGTCGCTACGCGCTGCACGCCGCCGAAGCCACGGGCAATCTGGCCTTTCACTTCCGCGCCAACGGCAAGCCGCTGCCGGAACAGGTGGTGTCGGTGGTCAGTCGTCAGCCATCGGCCGTCAGCCGTCAGCCGTCAGCCGTCAGCCAGAAAGGCGCGGGCGCTGCTCCGGCAAAAGCGAGCGGGGCTGAGGCGCAAAAGATGCTCGCTGGCGCGGCGCAGACAGGCGGGATGGTCGCCGGGCTGCTCGCTACGTTGGGGCGGCTGTTGCCCGGAGCGGCGGGGCAGTCGCTCACGGGGATGGGGCGCGAAGTGCGGCAGGGGCAGCAGACGGCCACCCAAGTCAAGCAGGTCTCGCAGTATGCCGGAAAACTGCAACCGAAGGCAGGGGGAAGCAGTCAGCCATCCGCCGTCAGCGGTCAGCCAGCAGCGGGCAGTCGTCAGCCGTCAGCAGGCAGCGGGCAGCGCGAGGTGGGCAGCGCGGTCATTGAGATTTGGGCGCAGACGCCATTCGTTGAACCCGGCCAGACAATGCGGGTTGAGGTGCAAATTCAACCGGCCAATCCCTATCAGACCAGGCATTATCCTTACGTTTTGAAATCGCGCTCGCTCGAATACAAAGAGGCCCCGGTCATCACAGCAGAAGAGACGGTCGTATTTGAGGCGCTCAATCCCTTCGAGCATTTTGCGCCGTTTATGTTGTTTGTAGCAGGTATCATGATCTTGTTGATTCTGTTCTTATCGCTCTGGTAAAGCGTGAGGCGTAAAACGTGAAACGTAAAAGCAGGACGTAAAACACACAGCAAACTTAATCGAGCGTTTCATTTTACGTAACTATTCAGCCTGCCTACAATGCGCCCGTCACCCTGAGCGGAGTGAAACGGAGTCGAAGGGTCTTTGGCTGCAAAAGCAGAGATTCCTCCCTTCACTGCGTTCAGGGCAAGCACCTTCGACAAGCTCAGGGCAAGCTACTTCGCTGCACTCGTTTCACTCGTTCCGCTCCGTTCGGAGACCTGTCCTGAGCTTGCCGAAGGATGACGGCTGAATAGTAACCATTTTACGTTTTATCCCTTACGTTTTATTCTTTACGTTTTATTGATAGGAGGTCCGATGCCGAAAACGGATCAAATAGAAATTATCAGTCCTGGCGGCGAGATCACATTTTACGATCTGGATGCCACAAAAGGCATTACGAATATCGGACAGCATCCAGACAACGACATCGTCATTAACGCGCCTGACGTGGCTCCCTTTCACGCGATCCTGGATCACCGCCGCAAGCCTTACGAGATCGTTATCCTGAGCGAACAGGGCGAAACGCGGTTGGCAGGCCGGGCGTTGGCGACGAACGTTTCCACGGCGCTCAAGAATTGGGACACGCTGGAAATTGACAGCCACATGCTCATCCTGCTCGAAGAAGCGGGCGCGAGTGTGATTCAGCCGTCAGGCGTCAGCCGTCAGCCGCCAGCCGTCAGCCGCCAGCCGGATATGGGCGCGCCGGGACGGGCGATTGTGCCGAGCCGGACGGCGCTGGCTGTCGCCGGACAGCCCTGGCGCTTGAACACGCCGCAGCCGGATCACATTGACGAGTTTATCGTGGCGCAGCTCGCGCAGCGCGAGGTCGCCGTCAACGTGGAGCAACCGGTGATGTTTGAGATCACCGTCATCAACGGCAGCCCGATTGTGGCGACGTTTGTGGTAGATGTCGAAGGGCTGAACCCCGATTGGGTCACCGTCACCCCGCCGCAGATCAACTTGAACGAGGGCGACCGGGGAACGATTTACGTCCAGGTGATGCTGCCCCGCCATCCATCGAGCCTGGCGGGACTCTATCACATCGCCTTTATCGTGACATCGCCAAACCACGCCGGGCGCGGCAGCCGCTTGAGCGCGACGCTGACCGTCAATCCCTACTATGCGTTCAAGGTGGGCGAACTCTCGCCCCGCCAGCAAAGCGTTTCATGGCGCCGGCAAACGGCCCAGGCCACCATCCCCATCACCAACCAGAGCAACGCGGCGACGGTCTTCCGGCTCAGCGCCGAAGACGACGAGAAAGCCTGCAACTTCGAGTTTGAGACCACGGATGCGGCGACGAAGGAGAAGACCCGTCTGGCCGTCCAGGCTCAGGTTCCGCTGCAACCGGATCAGACCGTCACTGTACCCATTTTCATCACGCCGACGAAACGCCCGGTTTTTGGGATGCGGCGGCGTATCCACGCCTACACGGCCACGGTGGCGATGCAGGAGGCCGACCAGACGCCACGCTCGTTGTTAGGCCAGCTCAAGAGCAAGCCGCTCCTGGGGCCGCTGTCACTCATCCTCATCCTGTTCACCCTGGCGGTGTTGACGGTTCTGCTCTTCAGACCCCACGCGCAATCGTTGTTGGCAAACAACGCGCCAGAAATCACGATTACGTCCGGCGAAGACGTCGTCGTCGCGTGGAAAGCCTCGGCGCTCTCCAACAACGTCACCGTTGACCCGGTGGAAACGCGCAACCCGCTCATCAACACCGAGCGAAAACGCAGCGGGCAGGCGCGCATCAGCCCGACGTACTCCGGCGTCTACATCCTGCGCGCCGAGAGCTTCCTTTTCCCCCTGCTCGATCCCATCTTCCCGAAAACGTTCGATCCGCTGATTGTGGCGACGAAGGATGTGCGCATCAACGTCAAACCGATTTATCCCGTCATCCAGTCCTTCAGCCTGGAAGGCTACCGCGAGCAGCTGGATGCGACCTCGTACCGCATCTTCCAGGGGGACGCCGTCAACCTGCGCTGGACCGTGCTCAATGCGAGCGAAGTCGAACTGGCGACCAACGGCGAGCCGCAATTGCTGCCGACGACCGAGCACATCGCCCAACGCAGCATCTCGCCGCAGATCAACACTGGCTACAGGTTGGTCGCCAGGAATCTCTATACCGGCGAAGGCGCGCCGGCTGCCGAAGCGGGTCTCTCGATCTTCGTCATCACGCCGTCGCCGACGCCGGTGCCCGTGCCGGTGCCGCAGCGCTTCACCGTGCGCCCGCTGGAGATCATCGCCGGGGAGACCGTCACCATCGAGTGGGAAGTGCCCAACGCGACGAAGGTGAACATCACCAACGTACCAGGCGACTTCCCGCCGTTGGGCAGCACCACCCACAAGCCGCCGGAGACGACGGACTACCGGCTGACGGCCTTCTACAAAGAGGGCGACATCGAGAAAAGCGTAGTCAGCAGCATCGTGGTGCGCGTCATCGTCAAACCCGCGCCGACCCCCACCCTGCCGCCGGTTCCGGTCGTCATCAATCTGTTCGAGGGGACGTATTCCGGCGATTTCTACCGCGGGACGGCAAAGAAGGTAACGCTGGTGTGGTCGGTGGTGGGCGATACGACGAACATTGAGATTGAGAGCGCGGTGATGGGGACGGTGAGCAATCTCAGTCCCAACGGGCAACTGCCGATTATGATTTCCGACGACGCTTTCTTCGTGCTCAAAGCCTATTACAAGGACGAGATCAAGGCGTCGAAGATGATCCAACTGACGGCGAAGGATCCACCGCCGACGCCGACGCCGCTTCCGCCCGACCCCGTTATTCTGAAGTTCGAGGCTGCCGCCGCCGACGCCAACAGCGTCATTATCGGCATCCCCGTGACCGGCAACACAGCCAACACCCGCGCCTACGAGGTGAAGTACGGCTCAAACATCCTGCTGTCGTGGATCGTGGAGAACGCCGGTAAAGTCACGCTGGATTTCACCACCCAGGCGGGCGCGCAGATCAATTACGGCGATCAAAGCCTGCAGGGTCAACTGCCGGTCAATGTGACGGCGTCAGGCCAATATCAGCTCAAAGCCGAGCACAAAGACCCTTCCCGCAGCCCGGTGTACGCCTACATCCAGATCAAGCTGATGGCGATGGAGAAACCGCCGGCGCCGACCAACGTGCGCGGGCCGGTATCCACCAACCAGACACCGCCCATTGACATCACGTGGGAGTATCCCGCTGCCAACCGGGGTGACATCATCGGTTTCATTGTTTACCGGGGCAACACCGGCGATTCGCCCAACGCCTTCCTCCAACTGTCGGGGCTGATCGCGCAAACGTCGCCGCCTTACGTCTGGAGCGACAGTAGCGTCCCGGTATGCGGCAAGGGCTACTACGTTGTGGCGGTCTACGTGGATATTGCCGACAACCAGACGAAGGAAAGCGAGAAGAGCAACATCTGGTATACGGAACCGTGCCCCACGCCGACGCCGTAAACGACGGATAGGTCAGGTGCCAGCGGTCAACTAACAGGTCGGCCTGCCCACTTTGCAGATTGAGGGCAGGCCTTCTTTTCCACAGGAGACTCAAGATGATGAAACGCACGTACAAGATAGCCCAACGGTTAGTGTGGAGACTGACGGCGATCAGCACGCTGGTGGTGATGCTGTTGACGCAGACGTTAGGACCGGTGAGTGCAGCACACCGCGATCAACAATCAGCGGTCGGCCATAGCCCAATACAACGGCGGATGTATCCTGAGCTGGAGCCGCCGCCCCCCGCGGCAGAGATCATCGGGCCACAGCCGTTATATCCGGCCTGGATTATGGAATTGATGCGCCTTCCGGCTCCGTATTCGGCGACGGCAGGATTCGCCGTTCAGCAATCCGCAGATACGGGGATCACCGATCTGGACGTGAACCACATCTACAACGGCGACCGCATCACCTACACGATTGCGCTCGCCAACGCCAGTAGTATCGCGTTGCACGACATCACAGTGGTGGACATTCTGCCGCTCAACGCGCTCGCCGATATTGCGGTGACCAGCGTGTTCACCTGGCAATTCAATTACGAGACGACCACGTACCTCGATCAAATCGGCATTGAGGAAGTCGTCACCGCCACGCGAGAAATCAGTTGGTCCATCCCGGCGTTGGCGAACAACCAGACGATCACGCTGACGTTTTCCGGCAACGTCGTGGGACAGGGAGACAACCAGACATTCACCAATCGTGTTTTCGCGCTGTACTACGAAGCAGGTTCGCCGGATCCGGGATCGGCCAGCGCCGCAGAACTGAACATCAGCGCGCACATGCGTATCCCCGCCGCCAACCTCGGCGGGATGACGATTTCGCCGGTGCCTACGTGGCTTTCCAGGGACATGGGCGGCACGCTTGGCCAGGATTGGGGCGACTTCGACCGCGACGGCGACCTGGACCTGGCGCTAGGTTCCGCGCTCGGCACGACGGTCTATCGTAACGACAATGGGCGCCTGAATCTCTACTGGGTCTCGCCGCTCAACGATCAAGGTCAGCGACGGCTCTCCTACGGCGTGCGCTGGGCCGACGTCAGCCCCGCCAATCAACAACTGGAACTGATCGTCGTGGGCGACGTGGTGTCCACGGGCGGCAGCGCCGATTTCATCGCCGAACTGCCCGGCATCAACTACGTGTATATGGTGACAGATACCGTCAAGAAGTTTACGACGGCAGACACGTTCACCTCAACCTACCAACTGATGCGGGTCGCGCCGGGCGACTTCGATGGCGACGGGGATATTGATCTCGTCGCCAGCACCAACGCGATCAACGCAGCATGTCCCGTGATCCTCTACCGCAACCTCGGTGACGGCAACTTCACCAATGCGCCCAACACGGAGACGGTTCACAACTTCGAGTGCCTGAGCGGCAGCAACACCGAAGGAGGCGGCGCGACAGCGGCGCTCGGCCCCGCCGATTTCGACAACGACGGCGACCTCGACCTGGCCATCGGCGTCTTTCCGGCGACGCTGCGGCTACTGGTCAACAGCATTGCGAGCCGCGGCCCGGTGACCTTGACGAACCCCTTCACGGCGACCCCGCACATTGACATCGAGACGACGCTGCAATACATCCCCTACGACCTGGCCTGGGGGGACTTCGACGGGAACGGCTACCTCGACCTGGCCGCGGCTTACCCGTTGCAGCGTTCGGCGCGCGTGTATCGGAACCAGAACGGCGTCACCCTGGTGCCTTTGACGAGTACCATCCGCACCGACACCTTCTTCACCCCGCGCGCCGTGGACTGGGGCGATTTCAACGCTGATGGGCAACTGGACCTCATCGTCGCCAATGATCCGCCCGGCGTCTATCAGTTCAACAAGCAGACAGCCAAATTCGAGAAGATCACGACCCTCGACCTGCCCACCATCGGCGGGCAGGTCTGGAGCCTGCGCGGCGTCAGTCTCCTTGACGCGGACAATCTCAACCTGCTCGTTGCCAACCGCGACGGGCCAAGCCAGCTCTACAACACTTTCGGCCCCAAACTGCGCCAGACGATCACGCCCATCACCACCAAAAATATGGCGAGCGTCGCCTGGGGCGACGTTGACGGGGACGGCGACCTCGATCTGCTCTACGGCGCGGGAGCGGCGCGGTTGAGCAGCCAGCTTCAGATCAACAAGGAGGGGGATTTCGCCACCGACCGACTGTTCCTCTCCAGCGGGTTCGGCCCGCACTATGTCGCTTTCGGCGATATGACTGCGAACGGCGAGTTGGACATCGCCATCGGCACGTTGGAGAAGCTGCAAATCTACACCAACGCGCAGATTGACGACAGCGACAACGATATTGACCAATCGCCGGCGCTCACCCTCATCAACGGACGCAGAATCCACAGCCTGGCCTGGGGCGATCCCAATGACGACGGCAAACTCGATCTACTCGTCGGCGCCGAGACGACCGCCGGGGCCGCCATTCTCCAGCTTTTCCTCAACAAGGATGGTCTCTTGCAAACGACGTCAGCCTTCACCCTGCCGGTCGAGAGCCGGGTTCAAAGCCTGGTGTGGAAAGACTTTAACAACGACTATTACCTCGACTTCGCGGTTGGACAGCGAGCCGGCCCCACCGTCATCTACACCAACAACGGCGATATGACGTTCACGCGGTATTGGCAATCCAGCACGATGCTGGATACGCGCAGCGTCGCTGCCGCCGACTACGATAACGACGGCGATATGGATCTGGCGGAAGGCAACTACGGCGCTTATGATTATCTCTGGCAAAACAACTTCACGGCGCAGGTTCCGGTCGCTGCGCCGGAAAACCGCCTCACGCTGATTTTCACGTTGACCACGCCGTACAGCCAGACCACCGGCGTCGCCTGGGGCGATTGGGACAACGACGGCTATCCCGATCTGGCCGTGGGGCGCTACAACGCCTACGACAGCGTCTACGCCAACCAGAAGAGCGCGCCGGGAGCGCCATCGTTCACCGAAGCCTGGCGCTCGCAGGATCAGGTCAACACCACCGGCCTCGCCTGGGGCGACCGCGACAACGACGGCGACCTCGATCTGGCTGTCAGTCGCACCAACGGCGGGTGGAACGGGTTTTACGAAAACACCATCTCCCATCCCGCGCACACCCTCACCGCCGACACGCGCCGGAATTACCAGTTGCCGAACGAAGCGCCCTACGTTTACATCGAACGCCCCGGCATCACCGACGACGCTTACCAGTTCTCGTCCGCCAACGTCTTGGTTTCTCCCACGACGCCCACCCTGCAGATCCATTACCGGCTCTTTGACCCTGAAGAGACCCCCATTGCGCAGACATTCTTTGAGTATTCGCTGGATGGCGGTACACGCTGGAAAACGGCGACCTCGGCCATTCAGCCGTTCACGCCCACGACGCGGACGAGCATCACCGGTTATCCCGCCGTCTTCACGTGGAACGCCGCCGCCGACAAAGCGATCAGCGACGACGCGCGTTTCCGCATCCGCGTCATTCCGCTGGATCGCACCGGGCCGGTCCAACGCGGGGCCAACAGGGGCATCAGTCCCCCGTTCCGCGTGCGCGCGACCACCTGCACCTGGCCGGCCGATATGACCATCCGCGCCTACCTGCAACCGACCGGCACACTGCTCGCCCCCACGCAGGTGATCCAGCCCAAACAAGTCGTGCGCTTCGAAGCCTATGTCGGGATCGTCAGCGGCAGAATTCTCACGCAGTCCTGGAATTTCGGCGACGGCTCGCCAGTGCTCAACCTGGCGTGGCCGACGACCAAGCCGATCACATACGTCTACCGCAGCAAGAACGTCTACACGGTGACGACACGCATTGATGGTGAGGTCTGCCCGGTAGCGCGCCCAGGGTTTGTCAGCCGGCCGATGTACGTCGGGGTGACCAGCCCGCTCAATAAGTTCGTCTACCTGCCTATCGTCCTCAAGGGGTTCCGCCCCGGCGTCGCCATGCACTTCGACGAACCGGCGTGGGAAGACGGCGCCGGCGACGATCTGGTTGCCGGTCCCACGCTGGCGGAGGAAACGGCTCGACCAGCTCCCCGCAACGTGCCGCTTGCCCCGCAGGCTGCAAGCGCCGTCGTGATGCCGAACAATGCTGTGCAGATCACCGATTCGCCGTTGGGGGTGGATAGTCAACCGGTCATCAACGGCGATGGCACGCGCATCGCCTTCTGGTCCACCGGACGGCACGGCGCCAGCAACGCCGACGGCAATATCGAGGTCTTTTTGTCCAAAGTCACGCCGAGCGGCCAGGTTGATCCTTATCCGCTGCAACTGACCGACTCGAAAGGCACTATCCTCGGCGGATTCAACCTCGGTCCCTCGATTGATGGCAGCGGGAATCGCGTCGTCTTCTTCTCCGACCAGGATTTGCTCGGCGGTAGCAGCGCCGGGGCCACGGTAGTTTTGACGAACACCGGCAGCGCGCTCTCCCAAGATAACCGCGACCGCAACTTTGAAATTTACATGGCCGATATTGACAACAGCCAGGTGTCCTTGATCCAGTTGACCAATACATCGGACGGCGAGAACATTTTGCCCTCCATCAGCAACAGCGGCCAATACATCGCCTTCGCCTCCAACGTCAACCTGACCGGCGATCGCAAACGGCAACCGGGGACCGGCATCTTCGTCGCCGAGATCACCCACACGCAAAATATCACCTGGAACGTGCGCTACACCCAGGTGGTGACGCCGCTGGGGGCCAACGACCAGCCGTCCATCAGCAAAGATGGGCAGTTCGTCGCCTTCGTCTCGGATCAAGACCTCGTTCCGGGCAGCGAGGCCGCGCCCAACAACAACCGCGAAATCTTTCTCGCGGAACTGCAAAACGGGCAGGTCAAACGTTACATCCAGGTGACGACGACGCCGGAAGGGACGACCAATGAGCAGCCGTCTATCGTGTCGGGGACGGTCTCCGCTTCCGAGATGGTGTATCACGTCGCCTTCCTCTCGGATTATGACTGGAACGACGACGTGAATAACGCCAACCGCGACCGGCAAGTGGCGCTGGCCGTCATCACCACCACAACGGCCAGCCCCGTCGTCAACGTCCGCGCCATCCCGCAAGCAGCGGGCGAGAAAGACTATCCCACCATCAGCGCCGACGGCGCGCGCATCGCCTACATCTCCACCGCCGACCAAAAGCTGCACCTCTACGACACCTTCGAGAAGCGGGACATCGCCGAAAACGTCGCCATCCAGTACGCCTTCCCCGCGCTCAGCGCCGATGGCACACAAATGGCTTTCGTCGCCAACTGGGACATCTACCGCGCCGAATATCCTCTGGTCGATCTCTATCTCTTCAAATATGCCAACACCGACCAGGCCACCGCCGGCGACACCGTGACCTACACCTTCTTCGCCATCAACACCGGGCCATCGCCGGCCAATGACGCCAGGATCGTTGACACCCTTCCCAGCGGGATGCAGGCCCAGATTATCACCTGGAATCCCGACACTTACCGCGACGCCGGGGCGTCAGGGTTCAGCACGTGTACCAGCGGCGGGTGCGAGCATCACGGCACCGGCTGGAACGCCACGGCGAAGGCGCTCACCATCGCCGATTTCAGTGGGCGGGTCTTCGATCTGCCGGACAGGAACGATACCACGCTCGCCGCACAGTGGACCGATATGCAGGACAATGAACTGCTGTTCCACATGGAAACCGTGCCGCCGGCTGACGTCAACACGAAGAACATCAACCGCACGCTTGGCGTGTTCAACGGCTCGCCGGTGGTGGATGCCGGACAGATCGGCAGCGCCCTGGTGTTCAACGGCGACGATGCGCTGTACGCCGACAACGTCCTCAACACGTATGGCACTGGCGCGACGGCAACCTGGATGACGTGGGTGCGGCTGGATTCAACCAGCCCCGGCGCGCTGACGGTCGAAATGGATGGGTATGGCGACGGATGGGTGATTGACTTCCCGACCAGTTCCCAAATCCGGTTCAGGGGATTGAACTATTGGGGATATTACAATTGGAGCCTGGTGAGCGAGAAACAGGCCAACATCGCAGCGCAAGTCGGCGAGTGGTTCCATCTGGCCGTCACCTGGCGCGACTCTTACTCCCCTTACGACATCCACATCTACATCAACGGGCGCGAAATTGGCGGACCCACAAACTTCTATATTGATCCTTTCTCCTCCCTGGTCGGCTATAACGTCATGCTGATCGGACGCGACCACCAGAATACATTCTACCGGGGCGCGTTGGACGAAGTCGCCGTGTTCAGTCGGATGCTGGCGGCGGATGAGATCCTGGCGGTTTACGAACGCCAGTCGCCAGCTTACACAGCCTATTTCGACTCCGCCTTGATGCAGGAGACGACCGGCAGCAATGCCTGGAGCACACTGGCCTGGTGGCCCAGCCTGCCCGTCGGCGTCGAATTGCCCGACAACGGCGCCAACTGGACGGTGACGGACACGCAGGGCCTCGCCAACAGTGGCTATCGCTATCCCACCGGGACGTTAGCTATGAGCGGCACCGTTTTGTTGATGCACATGAACGAAGCCAGCGGCGCGACGTCGTTCTTTGAAACGTCGGGCGCGCGCGACGCCCAGGGCTTCCGCAACGAGGGCTACTGCGACGGCGGGCGCTGCCCGCAGACAGACGCCGGGAAGTTCAACGGCGCGCTGCGGTTCGACGGCAGCGATGACTTCATCTACGTGCAAGAGCCGAAGGATTTCCCCGCCAGGCAAATGTCGGTGATGTTCTGGATGCGCACGCAAGAGAGCGCCGGCGGCCTGTTCCAGTATAGCGCCACCGACAGCCCCAGCTCTACGGACGGGCTATGGCGTTTCCAGGCGAACGAGTTCACCGTCAACGCGCCGGGCAACGTACAGGTGCAGCTCGGCGGGCAGCTGTACGGCTCCTCCGTCTCGGCCAACGACGGGCAATGGCATCACATCGCCGTCACATGGGATGACGCCGCGCGCACCCTTGTTATCTACAAAGACGGCGTCGCGGCGCAGACGATCCCCTCGGTGATCACGTACACACTCACACAGCCCCACGGCGATTCGCGTTTCCCCGCGCGCGTCGTGATGGGCAATCGCATCGAGTATGCGTATGAATACGCGCAAGAGTGCTTCTGGACGCCCTGGGGATACACATTCTGCTATCCAACGTATCCCTATGGCATCCGAGAAACCAGCCAGAGTCCCTTCAAAGGTACGCTGGATGAACTGGCGGTGTTCAAACGCGCGCTTAGCGCCGCCGAAGTCCGCGCTGCTTACTTGCGCGGCGTCGCGCGGATGACCTTCCAGGTGCGGACATGCGCGACTGCGGCCTGCAATGGCGCGGGCGAATACTTCGTTGGACCGGGCGGATTGCGCTCCGCGTATTACACAGATGAACCGGATTCCAGCACGCCGCTGTGGTCGCTCGCTGGCGTGCAGTCCAATCCTTACCTCCAATATCGCACCTATATGGATGGTTTTGTGCCCAACTACACGCCCGAACTGATCACCGTGACGGTGCGACCGCGCGCGGAGTGCGGGACCAACGCCGCCAAGTCCGTGGTGACCTGCACACTGAGCACCCGTGAGTCGCCGCTGCCAGTCTGGGACTGGGTGGTGGTCAACGTACCGGTCGCCGTGACTGGCAGCGCTTTCGTATCCGCGACCGTCTCCAATGGACAATTCGTCATCCAGAATCAAGCGCGCATCTTCGCACTGGAGGCGGATCACAATCAGACGTTTAACACGGCGTCGTGGCCGCTGGCATTGAAGCCGGTCAGCATCACCTCGGTCAGTATCAGCCCTGCCGCCCCAGCCTGGGAGATCAACCAGGTCAACAATCTGACCGCTGCCGTTGAGCCGAATGGCTCGCCTTCTTCCGAACCAACCGCCACCCCGCCGGTCTGGTACGAATGGACTGCGCCGCTCTACGGTACACAGCTCTACACGGTCACGTCAAACTGGCTCAGCCACACGACGTCCTTCAGCTACTCCGTCGCTGGCGTCAGGACGATCACTGTCCGCGCCCGCAACACCACCACCAATGTCTGGTATACCGCGTCGGTCAACGTCAAAGTCAACCATCCCCTGCCGCACATTGACGCGCTCATCCCGGACAATACAGACGCCTACAGCCCCACACTAACCGTCATCATCAATGGAACCGGCTTTGTGGACAACACTGTGACCAGGGTGTTGTGGGACGGCGCAGTCCTGGCGACCAGCAACGTGGTGAGTAGCACCCAGATGACCGCCGAGATTCCAGCAGCCAATTTCCTGCTCGGTGGGACCTACAACATCACCGTCCGCAACGCGGAGGCCGGGCTGGACACACGCACGTCGAACGCGGCCACTTTCACCGTTTACAACCGCGTCCCGCTGGTCAGCGGTGTTGCGCCGGTCTCGACCACCATCGGCACCGACACGCCGGTCGTCATCAGCGGCGACTATTTCGCCACAACGGGGGCTATCGTGCGGCTATACCGGCCCAGCGCCGCCTCGGTCAGTCTGGCGCCCAGCGCCGCCACCAAGACGCAGATCAACGTCATGGTTCCGGGCAGCAACATCCAGACAGCGGGTTATTACTCGCTCACCGTGCAAAACCCGACGCCCTATCGCGGCACCGGCGAATCCGACAAGCTGCTGTTCACCGTCTACAACCCCAAGCCCACCATCACTTCCTTCAGCCCTGCCACGACCACGGTGGGCACCGGATTCACGCTCAATATCACCGGCACAAACTTCATCAACGGCGCGCAGATTTATTGGAACGGCACCGCACTGACAACGGTTTTCCTCTCTGCCACCCGGCTGCGCGCCGCTGTTCCTAACGCGCAGGTTCCCGGCGTACCAGGCAACGTTCCGGTGTTCATCAGGAACCCGGCGCCGAGCGTCGGCGACTCAAACACGATCCAATTCCCGGTAGTGCCGTGATACAGACGATTGCACAGGTGCAGGCAACGTAAAACATCTCGCTCCCTGCCCCCGTGACGGGGGCAGGGAGCGAGATTCATTCGCTGATTCGCTCATTCGCCCATTCTCAAATTCGTGGTATAATCTCCGGCGTAAAGGCAGGTAAGAGATGATTCGCTTTTCGGTTGGTCACACAGTTTTGCTGCTACGAGGCGTCGTCTGTTTTAGCGCAGCGCACCGGATTTAGGTGCGCCTGCGAACAACACTTGCATTTCATTTGTTAATCCGTTCAGAGCCGTGGGCGCGCTCGCGTCTGCGGCTTTTTGTTTTCTCCTAATCCCTTTGCTACACCGCGCACGCGAGACCCCCACGACTTGCCAGTTCAGGAGGGAGAAAATGAGTCAGATCATCGTCAACGTTGATAAAGTCACCTATCACCACGGGCCGCTGCTGGTGCTGGACAATCTCTCGTGGGAGATTCAGGCCGAACAGAAGATCGGGCTGGTCGGCCCAAATGGCGCGGGAAAGTCCACACTGCTGCGGCTAATTGCCGGGGAATTGCAACCCGATAGCGGCTACCTCATCCGGCACAAAACCCGCATCGGCTACCTGGCCCAGGAACCGCGCTTCATCCCCGTCGAAGAGGGAGGCCCGGAGACGGTGTGGGAAGCCGCCCTGAGCGCCAACGCCGACATCCACCGCCTCGAAGCCGAGATGCGCCACCTGGAAGCGCGCATGGGCGATCCCGCCGTCTGCGCGGACGAGCGTGAGTTCGCCCGCGTGCTGGCAGCGCACACCCGCGCGCAGGAAGCCTACGAGCAGTTGGACGGCTACCGCTACGAGAGCAGCGTCAAGCAGGCATTGCAAACCGTCGGCTTTGCCGAGGCCGATTTCGACAAGGCCGTGGCGGTGCTCTCCGGCGGGCAGAAGAAGATGCTCGGCCTGGCGCAACTGCTGGCGATCCAGTGCGATCTACTGCTGCTCGACGAACCCGACAATCACCTCGATCTGGCGGGCAAAGTCTACCTGGAACGCTTCATCCACGGCTTTCCCGGTACGGTCATCATCGTCTCGCACGACCGCTATCTGCTGGACGAGGTCGCGGATCACATCGCCGAACTCGAAGATCGCAGGCTCACGCTCTACCAGGGCAACTACTCGGCCTATTCCACCGAGAAGCAATTGCGCCTGCTGCGCCAACAGCAGCTCTACGCCGCGCAACAGAAGGAAATCGCCCGCATCGAGGCAGCGATTGCGCGCTTCGAGTATTGGGCCAGCATCGTCATTGACGAGCGGCACATCCGCCAGGCACGTTCACGGCAAAAGATGTTGGATAGAATGGACAAGATCGAAAAGCCGATCTTCGAGCGCGAAAAAATGGGGCTGGAACTGAACGGTTGGCGCGGCTCGAACAAAGTGCTGGACATCGCCAATCTCGATAAGGTTTTTGCGCCGCGCGGCACAGAGACGGAGGACAAGCTCGTACTGCTCGGCCTCAATCTGCTGATCTGGCGTGGGGAGCGCGTGGGCCTGATCGGCGCGAACGGGAGTGGCAAAAGCGTGCTCTTCCGCTGTATCCTGGGCCTGGACGAGCCGACGAGTGGCGTAATCAAAATCGGTCCCAGCGTGAAAATCGGCTATTACGCGCAGCAACACGAGACGCTCGATCCGCAGCGCACGCTCATCGAGGAAATCTGGGACGCGAAATCCATGTCGGAGCACGCGGCGGTGAACTTCCTGCGGCGCTTCCTCTTCCCGTACCAGCGGACGCGCGATACTGTCTCGATGCTTTCCGGCGGGGAGCGCAGCCGCTTGCAGCTCGCCAAGCTGATGCTGTCGGATGCCAATTTCCTGCTGCTCGACGAACCAACGAACAACCTCGATCTGCCGTCGTGCGAGGTGTTGGAACAGGCGCTCGAGGAGTTCGAGGGGACGGTGCTCGTCATCTCGCACGACCGCTATTTCCTCAACCGCATCGCCGATCGCATCATCGAGCTTGAGGACGCCAGTCTGACCGAATACGCAGGCGATTACACGTTCTACGCACAAAAGAAAGGGCTGGCAGTGTAGCCAGTTGCGCGATTGTGAAGTCAGAGTACACTTTGGCTATGAGTAACCAGTAACTGGTAACCGGTTACTGGTTACTTGTTACTGGTTACCAGTTGCCATTCGCTGATTCACTCGATGAAAACACGTCTACAACGCCGAAAAACCGCGTCCACTGTCCGCACGGGCGCCCGCTGGTGGCAGCAATTCTGCCAGGACCTGCGGGTGCTCGCGCGCCTGTTCCCCTGGAACGTGAGCGCCGTTTTGATTGTGGGTGTCGCCCTCACCGCCTTGCTCTTCGAGGAGACCTACAATCACAATCTGATACCCGGCGACATCCCGATCACCTACGTGAAATCCATATACGCCGTGTTGAACATGATCGCGTTCCAGGTCACGTTCGCCGACATGCCGGACAGTCCGGCACCCGACATCTACTTCGTCATCGTGCCGCTCATCGGCATCCCGCTGCTCCTGGCGTTTGGGATCAACATTCTCAACATCCTGCGCATCTTTTTCGTGCGCGGCGAGCGTGGGCAAGCGTGGCAGGAAGCACTGGCGGCGACGGTCGAACACCCGATCGTGGTTTGCGGATTGGGGCGCGTGGGCTATCGTGTCGCCGGTCAACTGCTCGACCTGGGGCAGCCGGTCGTCGGTATCGACACGACGATGTCGCCGTTGGTGACGATCCTCATCGAGCGCGGGATGCCCTGCATCATCGGCGACGTGCATGACAAGGAAGTGCTGCGGCGCGCCGGTGTTCCCCGCGCACAGACGGTACTCGCCTGCACCAATCAAGACCTGGTGAACATCGAAACCGTCTTCCACGTCCGCGAGCTGAACCCGCAGGCACGTATCGTGCTGCGGCTCTTCGAGGACAGCATCGCCGACGAGATTCAAAAGACGTTTAACGTGAAAGCCGTCATCAGCCGCTCGGCAGTGGCAGCAGCGGCCTTCGCGCACGCGGCGATCGGCATGAAAGTGCTGGAAACGTTCAATCTCAAAGACCATACCTACTTTCTGACCCAAATCACGCTGGATGCAGCGTCGCCGCTGGTTGGGATGCAGCTCGGCGCAACGGCGGATCTCTATGATGTGACTGTCGTCTGTCTGGAACGCAACGGGCAGATGCAGGTCGAACCGGAAAATGAAACAATGTTGCAAGGTGGGGATACGCTCTTCATCTTCGCCGAAATGGAGCGCGCGGGCGAATTGGCCCGCCGGCAGCAAAGTGCGTCCGAGGTCAGGCCAATTCTTGTATGCGGCCTTCAGCACACCGGTTACCGCGTGGTCAACGCACTGTTGGCGCTGCAACAGCCGGTCGTCGCACTCAACTTCGCGCCGGAAGCGCTGGCGGAACAACTGCACGTGCGCGGCGTTCCCGTCGTTTATGGCGATTTCCGGCAGCACACAGTCTTGGAACAGGCCGGGTTACGTACAGCCAGTGCCCTCATCGCGTGCAGCGAAGACGACATGGTGAACTTCGAGACGCTGTTGCGCGCCCGCGAACTGGTTCCCGGATTGCGCGTCGTGATGCGCATCTTCGAGGAATCGTTGGGCGAGCAACTCCAGCGCGCCTTCGGCATCGACGCCATCTACAGCACCTCGGCCATCGCTGCGCCGCTCTTTGTGGCGGAGGCGCTAAATATGCACATCGTCCAGCCGGTGACCGTCAGCGGCGCGCAATTTGGCACCCCGCAAAGCATCGCCCACCTCACCGTCGAACCCAACTCCCGCCTGGACCACACCGCCATCGGCGAACTCACCCGCCAGCAAAACCTGACCGTCCTGCTCCACATCCGCAAAGACGAAGTCCACATACCGCCCGATCCAGCACAGATTCTCGCGCCCGGCGACGAAATCGTCGTGCTCGCCTCCGAGGAAAAGCTGCGAGGATTGGAGATCGGGGATCGGTAATTGGGGATTGGGGATTGGTAACTGGGAACCAGACGACTTCCGACTTTGGACTTTTGACTAACGACTGAGGACTACCATGAAACAAGGCATCCACACAACTGCAATCCACACCGGTATGGAACTTGAACCGCGCGACGTGACGCCGCCGATTCACATGGCGAACACATATCTCTTTGAGAGCGCGGAAGAGGCGGCGCACGCCTTCGAGACGGAGGGGCAGCCCATCTACACGCGCTGGGGCAATCCGACGATCGAGGTGCTGGAGCGCAAAATCGCGGCGCTGGAAGGCGCGGAGAAGGCCGTGGCGACGGCTTCGGGCATGGCGGCGGTCAGCAGCGCGTTGCTCGCGGCGTTGCAGGATGACGGCCCCAAGCACGTCGTCGCCACGACGGGGCTGTACAGCGGCACGTTCCACTTCGTCACCAAAGACCTGCCGCGCTTCGGCATCGAGACGACGCTCGCGGAAGCCACCGACCCGGCGGCCTTCGAGGCCGCCATCCGCCCCGAAACGCGCGTTATCTATCTAGAGACGCCGGGGAACCCCACCCTCGCCCTGAACGACATCGCCGCCATCGCCGGGATCGCCCGCGCGCGCGGCATCCTCACGATCATCGACAACACCTTCGCCACGCCGGTCAACCAACGGCCCCGCGACCTGGGCATTGACGTCGTCGTCCATTCGGCGACCAAGTTCCTCGGCGGGCACGGCGACGCTATGGGCGGCGCGGTGGCGGGACCGGCGGAGTTCGTCAAACGCGTGCTGCAAGGGCCGATCCGCAACTTTGGCGGCTGCATCAGCCCGTTCAATGCGTGGCTCATCGCGCGGGGAATGACGACGTTGCCGCTGCGCATGGAGCGTCACAATGCCAACAGCCTGCGGGTTGCCGAGTGGCTGCACGAACATCCAGGCGTGGCCTGGGTACGGTATCCCTGGCATCCCGCGCACCCCCAATACGATCTCGCCCAACGCCAGATGCCCGGCGGCGGCGGGGGCGTCGTCGTCTTCGAGCTGAAGGGCGGGTTGGAGGCCGGCGCGCGCCTGCTCGACCGGATTCGCCTGTGCGCGCTCACCGTCAGCCTGGGGGACGTGCGCACGCTCATCACCCACCCCGCCAGCACGACGCACCGCAGCGTCCCACGCGAGACACGGCTCGCTTCGGGGATCACCGACGGATTAGTGCGTCTCGCCGTCGGTCTGGAAGATGTGGAAGACATCATCGCGGATCTGGAACAGGCGCTATGGAAATCCTGACAGCATGGGATATCGGCCCGGTCCAGGCCACCGTGAATCTACATCTCGGCAATGTGTTCCGTGTTGAACGCGCTGCTGGTGCGCCGATGATCCTGAAGGATATCGGCAAGGACAGCCCCCAGGTCGCGGCGCGGTTTGCGTTCGAGTACGAGGTCCTGTGCCACCTCGATCGTTGTGGCATCGCGGTCGCCTTGCCCATTCCAAATCGAAAAGGCGAATTGCTTGTCGCCAAAGACGGTCATTACTTCACACTGTCCCCATACTTGACCAGTAATAACCAGTGGCTCGAGTTGGATTTCGAGGGGTTGAGCAGGCTCAACTACAACTGCGGCGCCGCCATCGGAAAACTGCACACGGCTTTGGCGGCTTTCCCCACCGCCGGCCTTGAGCACAGGACCTGGAAAACCGTGCTCCCTGACATGCTTTTCGATCATTCAATCCCCGTTATACGGCGAAGTGTCACCCGGTCAGAACGAGATGCCTTCGATGCGATCATCGCCGACATCGCTATGGATTTGCGAGCGACCACAGAACGTCTGCCAACGCAGCTCATTCACCGAGATTGTCACCACGGCAACATCATCGTGGACGGCGAGCGGGTGTCCGGCTTTATCGACTGCGATCACCTCAGCCTCGGGCCGAGGGTATTTGATCTCGCCGACTTTATTGTCCACATGATCAAACAAGACGTCGGCGATCCGGAACGTACAGCGGCATGGTTCGGTCTCTTTCCGGCTGTCATACAAGGGTATGAGAAAGAGACTCCTCTGCGCAAAGAAGAAAAACAGGCGCTTTACTACGTGATGGTTGGCGTGCTGCTGATGCTTGCGGGATGGTTCTTCAAGACAGGGAACGCTGTAAAAGCTCGATCTGAATTGGAGGCGATTCGCTGGATGTATCATCACCGGCAGGAAATCCTTGAGCAGATCATGAGTCCAAACAGGACGCTTTGATGTCACTTGACTGCCAAGACGCCAAGAGGAAAACTTAACATCCCTGACGTCTTGGCGGGTTAACCGCTTGCCAATTTTGCAGGGATAGGTAAACTTTCTGTATGACCGACAACATCAAAGCTGAAATAGACGCGATTCTCTATGCGTGGCGAGTCAAGGCGCTGAACGTGATCCTGGCCGTGCTCGCGGTGGTCGCGCTGCCAGCGGTGATCAGCCCGATTGTCAATGCGCTGCGCTGGGGCGCGTGGGACTGGTGGATGTTCACCTATCTGATCGGCTATGCGCTGATTGTGGTGATGGCGCTCTGGCGCACATTGGACGCGCGGGCGCGTGGATGGAGCTTGTTGGCGGTTGGCTATTTCGTCGGCGTGGTATCACTGATGCGCGGGGGGATGGCCGCCAGTGGGCGATTATATCTCCTGTGGCTGCCGATTGTCGCGTCTATCATCGTCAACATTCGCGCCGGAACGATCACTACGGTTTTGAGCTTGCTCATCTACGCGCTGTTTACGTACTTTGTCCACCGGGGACTGATGGATGCCTGGGTTTCCGTGCAAGGTAATCCGCTAAACACCCCCTATTGGATCGAAGCCGGCACAGCCCTGGCGATGTTCCTGATTGTCATCATCGTGTTATTGACGCGCTTTTATTGGCTGCAAATCAACACCCTGACAGCGGAACGACAGGCGACGGCGCAATTGGCCGATGCCAATGCTCAATTAGAAGAGTACAGCCGCACGTTGGAGCAGAAAGTCACGCAGCGCACACACGAGCTGATGGATGCGAATACCCAATTGCAAGCCTACACGCAGGAACTCGAGCTGCGTAACGCCGAACTGGACGCCTTCGCCCACACCGTCGCCCACGACTTGAAGAATCCACTCTCGGCGCTGGTGGGATTCAGTAGCCTGCTCGAATCGCGCCTGACGCGAATGTCGGAAGAACAAATCCGGGCGAATTTACAGCGGATCAAGCAGAACAGCTACAAGATGACCAACATCATTGACGAGCTGCTGCTGCTTTCGAGCGTGCGCAAAATTGACGATGTGAAAACGCGCCCCCTGGATATGGCAGAGATCGTCGAGGAAGCGCACAACCGACTGGCGGACTTGCGGGCGCGCCTGCAAGCCGACATCCACATGCCGGCGGAATGGCCCACTGCGCTCGGCTATGCGCCCTGGGTGGAAGAAGTCTGGGTCAACTACCTCAGCAACGCCATCAAATACGGCGGCGATCCCGAAGGCGGCATCCCCCCACGCATCGAACTCGGCTTCTCCACGTTCGACGGCAAAGCACCAGAAGCAGCCGCGCCTTTCCCCAATCCTCAATCCCCAATCTCCAATCCCCAATCCAAAATCGCCTTTTGGGTGCGCGATAACGGGCCGGGACTCTCGCCCGAAGACCAGAGCAAGCTGTTCGCGCAATTCGAGCGACTCAATCAAACGCGGGCCGAAGGGCATGGTCTGGGGCTTTCCATCGTGCGGCGCATCGTCGAAAAACTGCACGGGGATGTCGGCGTCGCCAGCGCTGTCGGCGAGGGCAGTGTCTTTTGGTTTACGTTGCCGGTTGCAGGGTAAGGAGTAGGGAGTAAGGAGTAGGGAGTAAGGAAGGACAATGGTCTCGTATAACTCGCTGCTCGTTACTCGTTACCAGTCATAAAGGGGAACACTATGACCAAAAACGACATCATCGGACTGATCGCTTCGTACCTCTACGCCTTCGGGCTGCTGTTCATCGTCGAGGCCATCGGCAAGCGGCTCAAGTGGCCGCAGGCGTTCACGCGCAAGATCATCCACATCAGCGCAGGGATGTGGATATGGGGGATTCTGGCGCTGTTCGATACGTGGTACTATGGCATCATCCCCTTTGCGACGTTCATCGTGCTTAATTTCGTCTTCTACCGCTTCCAGATTTTCAAGGCGATGGATGCAGTAGATTCCTCGCCGGGCACGGTCTACTTTGCGATTTCGATCACCCTGCTGTTCGCGCTGTTGTGGCGAACCGGCGGCGCGCTGGATCGCGTCCCCATCGCTGCGGCGGCGGTGATGGCGATGACGTGGGGCGACGGCCTGGCCAGCATCGTTGGACTGAAATACGGGAAACATCCCTACACCACCTTTGGACACACGCGCAGTTGGCAAGGCTCCATTGCGATGGTCATCGCGGCCTTCGTGGTCATCCTGCTGACGCTGGCCTGGCTGCCGGGGTCGGCGCTCAGTCCGAATTCCGCGCGGCTGCCGTTGTGGAGTGTTTTGCTGTCATCGGTAATCGGTGCAAGCGTAGCAGCTGTGGCGGAGGGCTTTTCGCCCGCCGGAACCGACAACCTCAGCGTTCCATTGCTCACCGGGCTGGTACTCTTCGCCCTCAACGCGCTGCCAGGCGGTTAGGGCAGTTATGTTCCCCACCCTCGAAACACGCTGGTTTTACCCCGGCCCTATTCCGCAAGACGTGCTGGCGTGGTACCACTATGGCGAACGCGCGCCGGAAGCGCAGCCCACACGCATTGACTATTACTTGCGGCTTACGGATCACGACGATCTCGGTATCAAGTTGCGCGAAGGGCGGATCGAGATCAAGCAGCGCGCGCAACAGTACGGCGTGGAAGACCTGCACGCGCGCGTCCACGGTCTGGTCGAAGGCTGGCGCAAGTGGAGCTTCGGCATTAGCGACATCGGTAACGGATTGGGCGATGCGGCTTGGATCGCCGTGCGCAAAGCGCGCCGCCTGCGCCGGTATTTAGTCACGGACACCAGAGAGATCAGCGCCATTGCGGGCGCGGCGATTGCCCCGCAGGGATGTAACATCGAACTGGCAGAGATCATCTTCCACAGCGAGCCGTGGTGGAGCCTGGCCTTCGAGACATTCGGCCCAGAAGTAACCTTGCACGCAACCTTCACGCGCGTTGTCCGGCACGCCCTGCGCGGGGACGCCGTCCCACCCCTGGACGCAGAGCACTCTTACGGCTACGCGCACTGGATGAAAACAACATTAGAACGTTTGAACGTTCAAACGTTTTAACGTTTCAACGTTCAAACACTTTATACAGGGAGGAACACAATATGGTATACGTCGCATCAAACACACGCTATGATTCAATGGTCTACAATCGCTGCGGGCGCAGTGGGGTGAAATTGCCCGCGATTTCGCTAGGACTGTGGCACAACTTCGGCGGGGTGGATACACTGGAAAACGCTCGCGCGATGCTGCGCCGCGCCTTCGATCTGGGCATCACGCACTTCGACCTGGCGAACAACTACGGCCCGCCGCCCGGTTCCGCCGAGAGCACCTTCGGCCAAATTCTCGCGCAGGATTTGCGCCCTTACCGCGACGAACTCATCATCTCGACGAAGGCCGGTTACGGGATGTGGGCTGGCCCTTACGGCGAGTGGGGATCGCGCAAGTATCTCATCGCCAGCCTGGATCAGAGCCTCAAGCGGATGGGCTTGGAATACGTGGACATCTTCTACAGCCACCGCTTCGACCCGGAGACGCCGCTGGAAGAGACGATGGGCGCGCTGGATTACGCCGTGCGCAGCGGACGCGCGCTCTATGCCGGCATCTCCAATTATTCGCCGGAGTATACGGCAAAGGCGGCGCAGATTTTGCGCGACCTGGGGACGCCGTGCCTGATTCACCAACCGTCGTACAGTATGTTCAACCGCTGGATCGAAGATGGCCTGCTGGATACGCTGGATGCGGAGGGCATCGGCTGCATCTGCTTCTCGCCATTGGCGCAGGGCTTGCTCACCAATCGCTATCTCGGCGGCGACATCCCCGGCGATTCGCGCGCGGCCAAGACACACGGCTTCTTGCGCCCCGCGCACATCACCGACGAAAAACTGGCGAAAGTCCGCCAGATCAACGAAATCGCGCAGGCGCGCGGGCAGACGATGGCGCAGTTGGCGCTCGTGTGGGTGTTGCGCCGCGCCACCGTCACCTCGGCGCTGATCGGCGCGAGCAAGGTTGGGCAGATTGAGGATGCGGCGGCAGCGGTGAGCAATCTCACCCTCAGCAACGCAGAAGTACAAGCGATTGAAGCTATTTTGCAAGCGTAAAAGGAGGGTCAAATGGCAGAGAACATAGCGGTTCCGCTGATTCCACGCGAAGTCCTGTTCGGCAATCCCGACAAGGCGCAGGCGCGCATCAGCCCCGACGGCAGCAAGCTGGCCTATCTCGCGCCGCTGGATGGCGTGCTCAACGTCTGGGTCGGTCCGGCGGACGCCCCGGAAAAAGCGCAACCGGTCACACGCGACACCGGGCGGGGCATCCGTTTTTATCTGTGGGCCTATACCAGCGCCCACGTGCTCTACATCCAAGACAAAGGCGGCGACGAAAACTGGCGGGTGTACAGCGTCGCCGTGGAAACCGGGGAGAGCATTGACCTGACACCCCTCGAAGGCGTCAACGCGCAGTTTCAGGAGGTCAGCGCCAAATTCCCCGAGGAAATCCTGGTCGGGCTAAACGACCGCGATCCGAGATTTCACGACATCTACCGCATTCACATCGCCACGGGGGAGCGACGCTGCATCCAGCACAACGAAGCGTTCGCCGGCTTCGTCACCGACGACGAGTACGCGATCCGGTTCGCGCTGCGCACCACGCCGGATGGCGGTATGGAGATCCTGTCGCCCGCCGATGACGCCTGGACGCCCTACATCAACATTCCGATGGAAGACAGTATGATGACGGGCGTGGCCGGCTTCGACAAAACCGGCCAGGTGCTCTATATGACCGACAGCCGCGAGCGCAACACCTCGGCGCTCTTCGCGGTAGACCTCGCCACGGGCGCGCGGACGTTGTTGGCCGAAGACCCTAAATCCGACGTGAGCGGCGCAATGGTGCATCCCACCGAGAAACACTTCCAAGCTGTGGCGTTCAATTACGAACGCAAGGATTGGCGCATCCTCGATCCCGCTATTGCCGACGACATGGCGTATCTGCAAACCGTCGCCGACGGCGATATTGAAGTCGTCAGCCGCACGTTGGATGACCAGACCTGGATTGTCGCCTACCTGATGGACAATGGGCCGGTGCGCTACTATCGCTATGACCGCGCGACGCGGCAGGCGCATTTCCTGTTCACCAACCGCCAGGATTTGGAGGGACTGCCGTTGGTGAAGATGACGCCGGTGGTCATCCCCACGCGCGATGGGTGGGATATGGTCTGCTACTACTCCCTGCCGCTCGGCGCGGACACGGACGGCGACAACATCCCCGACGCGCCGCTGCCGACGGTGTTGTGGGTGCATGGCGGCCCGTGGGGGCGCGACGAGTGGGGCTACAATCCCTATCATCAGTGGTTCGCCAATCGCGGGTATGCCGTCTTGAGCGTCAACTTCCGCGCCTCGACCGGCTTTGGCAAGGATTTCATCAACGCCGGCAACCGCGAATGGGGCGCGAAGATGCACGACGACTTGCTGGACGCCGTGCAATGGGCCGTCGCGGCCGGCATCGCCGATCCGGCGCGGGTGGCGATTGCCGGCGGAAGCTACGGCGGCTACGCGACGTTGGCCGGGTTGACCTTCACGCCGGAGACGTTCGCTTGCGGCGTGGACATCGTCGGCCCCTCGAACCTCGTGACGCTGCTGGAATCCATGCCGCCGTACTGGAAGCCGATGCTGGAGATGTTCACCACGCGCGTCGGCGATCACCGCACCGAGGAAGGGCGCGCGTTCCTTACATCGTGCTCCCCACTCACCTACGCCGACCGCATCTGCCGCCCGTTGCTCATCGGCCAGGGCGCCAATGACCCGCGCGTGAAGCAGGCAGAATCCGATCAAATCGTCCAGGCGATGCAGGCGAAGAACATCCCCGTCACCTACGTCCTCTACCCCGACGAAGGGCACGGCTTCGCCCGGCCAGAGAACCGCCTCTCGTTCAACGCCATTACTGAAGCCTTCCTGGCCGAATGTCTGGGTGGACGATACGAGCCGGTCGGCGATGCGTTCAAAGGCTCAAGCATCACGATTCCAGTTGGGGCAGAACATATTCCGGGTTTGTCCGCGTCACACGAAGGTTGAATCCTGAAAATCCTGTGAATCCTGTCCAAAGAAAATACCGATGAAAAATTACATTTTGGCGCACGATTTAGGCACCACCGGCAACAAAGCCACGCTCTATGATGCGGAAGGCCGTCTCGTGGGGAGCGCCTTTTACGGCTACGCCACCGAGTACGCGCAGCCGCGCTGGGCCGAGCAGAATCCAGAGGATTGGTGGAAGGCTGTATGTACATCCACCCACCAACTGCTCGTGGAGACCGGTATCCGTAGTAATGACGTGGCCTGCATCACCTTCAGCGGGCAGATGATGGCGGCTGTGCCGTTGGACAGGGACGCGCGCCCGTTACGCACCGCCATCATCTGGGCAGACCAACGTAGCACGGCGCAAGTCAACTGGCTGCTGGAACGCATCTCGTTCGACGAGATGTACACGCTCACCGGGCACCGCCTCAGCGAAAGCTACTCGCTGCTCAAGATGCTGTGGATCCGCGACCACCAGCCGGACATCTACCGCCGCGCCTACAAATTCGTCCACGCCAAAGACGCGATGGTCGCCCGGCTGACCGGCAACTTCGTCACCGATATGTCCGACGCCTCTGGCATGGATTTGTACGATCTGGCAACCGGCACGTGGTCGCCGCGCATCCTCGCCGCCGCCGAGGTGGATCCGGCGCAATTGCCCGACGTTTACCGCTCCATTGATGTGGTCGGCGAAGTGCTGCCGTCCGTCGCGGCAGAGATCGGCGTGGCGGCGGGTACGCCCGTCGTCATCGGCGGCGGGGATGGCGTGTGCGCCTCGACGGGCGCGGGCGTTGTCGCCGAGGGTTCGGCCTACAACTACGTCGGCTCGTCGGCGTGGATCGCCCTGGCGACGCCCACGCCGCTGCTCGATCCGGCGTATCGCACGTTCTGCTACAGCCACCTCGTACCGGGGATGTTTATGCCCACCGGCACCACCCAATCGGCGGGCGCATCGTACCAATGGGCGCGGGACCAGATAAGCACAGGTGAAACATTTGCAGCACAACTCCTCTACACCAACCCCTACGATCTGATGAACAACCAGGCATCCAAGTCGCCGCCCGGCGCAAACGGCCTGCTCTTCCTGCCCTATCTGCTCGGCGAGCGCAGTCCATACTGGAACCCCAAAGCGCGCGGGGCCTTCGTCGGCCTCACCATCCGCCACACTCACGCCGACATGCTGCGCGCCGTGCTCGAAGGCGTGACAATGAACCTGTGTATGACGCTCGACGCCTTCCGGGCGCAAGGCGCGCGCGTCGAGGCGATGCGCCTGATCGGCGGCGGCGCGAAAGGCCGGCTGTGGAACCAGATCATGGCCGACGTGTACGGCCTGCCCATCCACCGGCTGGCGATCCTGGACGAAGCGACCTCGATGGGCGCGGCGCTGGCCGGCGGCATCGGCGTGGGGCTGTATCCGGGCTTCGAGATGGCGGCGGCGATGAATCCCATTGCGGAAATCATCGAACCGAATCCACAAGCGCAGGCCGTCTACGCGGAGCTATATCCACTGTTCCAGGAAACATACACGGCGCTGGTTCCGGTGTATGAGCGGATGGCGGGACTGGGCGGCGATCTATGAAAGTCCTCTTCATCGGCGGCACCGGCACGATCAGCTCCGCGTGTTCGCGACTGGCCGTGGAACGCGGTTTTGACTTATACCTGCTCAATCGCGGGCGGACGAGCACCCACCCGCTTCCGGCCGGCGCGACGGTGCTCACCGGCGACATCCGCGACCCGGCATCGGCGCGGGCGGCGCTCGGCCATCGGGAATTCGACGTTGTGGTGGATTGGGTCGCCTACACGCCCGATCACGTAGAAACGGACATCGCCCTGTTCAGCGGGCGCGTTGGGCAATACGTTTTTATCAGCACGGCGGCGGCTTACCACAAGCCGGTGTTGAGCCTGCCCATCACGGAATCCACGCCGCTGCATAATCCCTACTGGCCGTATGCGCAGGCGAAGATCGCGTGCGAAGCCCGGCTGCTGCGCGCCTATCACGACGAGGGCTTCCCCGTCACCATCGTGCGCCCCTCGCACACCTACGATTGCACCAAGCTGCCCCTGCGCGGACGCTGGACCGTCGTTGACCGGATGCGCCGCGGGCTGCCGGTCGTCGTTCACGGCGACGGCACGTCGCTATGGGTGCTCACGCATCACCGGGACTTTGCCAAAGGCTTCGTCGGCGTGCTCGGCAGAACGCAGGCCCTCGGCGAGGCGTACCACATCACCTCCGACGAAGTGCTGACGTGGGATCAAATCTTCCGCATCGTCGGACGGGCGGCGGGCGTCCATAACCCGGAACTGGTGCATATCCCATCAGAACTCTTCAACGCCTTCGATCCCGACCTGGGCGCGGGCTTACTCGGCGACAAGACGCACAGCGTCATCTTCGACAACACCAAAATCAAGCGGCTGGTTCCAGACTTCGCGGCGACCATCCCCTTCGACCGGGGCGCCGAAGAAATCATCGCCTGGTTCGAGGCCGATCCGGCACGACAGGTTATAGACGAAGCGCACAACCGGATGCTGGACATGATGATCGCAGCGTACCGGTCAGCCTGGCCGAGATAGACAACACTGTGGTTGCATAATGCAACCACAGTGTTATAATAGAGTTGTAGGGAGGCCACCAATGACGATTTTACACGTGCGTAATGTGCCCGAACAACTCTACGAGCGCCTCAAAGCGCACGCGGAAACCCAACGCCGTTCCCTCAGCGCCGAAGTGATCGCGCTCCTGGAAAGCGCCATCGAAGAGGCCGAGCGCGATCCCGCCGTTACCCTGCAAGCCATCCGCGAGCGCCGCGCGCGTTATGCCATCTCGCCTGACGCGCCCGATAGCACGCTACTGTTACGCGAGGACCGCGAGCGGTGAACGCCATTGCGCAACGATTTCGATTGCGTTGTTGACGCCAACGTGGGCATCAAGCTCTTTCTCGATGAGCCGCTGGCCGACCGCGCCGACGCGCTGTTCACACACCTCAGCGATCAGCCGCCGGTTCATTTTTACGTCCCGGACCTCTTTTTCATTGAGTGCGCCAACATCTTGTGGAAACACGTGCGGCGCTTTGCTTACCCAGCCGCCGCCGCCCAACAGCACATCGCCGATCTTGTGACTCTGCGCTTGCGGCCAGTGGCAATGCAATCCCTGGCGGAAGACGCGCTCACCCTGGCAAGCCAACACCAATGTTCTGCTTACGATGCGGCTTATGTGGCGTTGGCCGCGCGTTGCGCCGTCCCGCTCGTCACCGCCGACGAAGCGCTGCTCCGCGTATTTGCCGGAACCGAATTTGACATTCGTCATCTCGGCGACTGGCCTGCCGTATAATTTTTCAACGGATCAAACAAACTGATTGAAGGAGAAAAACAATGAGCGAACAAACTGGAATTGGAACGAACGTGGTCTGCCAAATTGGCCTGGTGGTCAAAGACATCGAGAAGTCGGCGGCGGCCTACTGCGATGTGCTCGGCCTGCCGAAGCCCAACATTATCGTCACCGACGGCTACGAAAAGGCAAAAACCGTCTATCGTGGACAGCCGAGCGAAGCGACCGCTAAGCTGGCGTTCTTCGATATGGGACAGGTGCAGCTTGAGCTGATCGAGCCGGATGGCAAGCCGAGTACATGGCAGGAAGTGCTCGATGAGAAAGGCGAGGGGGTTCACCACATCGCCTTCTTCGTCAAGGATAGCGATAAAGTGATCGCGTATCTGGAAGGCAAGGGCGGGGAACTTGTCCAGCAAGGGCACTACACCGGCGGGATGTATTCTTACGTGGACACCACACCACAGTTGCACCTGGTGCTGGAACTGTTGGAAAACTTCGGCTAGACCAACACAACCCGACAACGGAGCGTGGGTTCCGTTATTGTATTCAAAAATGGGCTGCCCTTTTACAAGGACAGCCCATTTCGTTTCAAGCAGTTGTCAGGGTATTTAACCCTGACGCACTTCAGTTTAGCCTTTCTTGGCCTTCCACTCTTTGTATTGCTTCTCGACCTCGGCCTTGATCGTGTCGAGACCAGCAGCCTTCAAGTCCGTGATGTACTTGGGCAGTTCAACCGCTGGATCAACATAACCGGTCTGCAGCGCCCGGTTCATGCCATCGGCGACGGCATTCACCGCAGTCAACTCGGCGGCGATAGGCTCGGTGCGGAAGCGGAAGCCCAGCGCAATATGGTTGATTGCGTCATTGGAGTACTCCACCAGCAGTTTGTTCTTGTTGGGGTCTTCCTTGTTGGTGACGAGCTGAAGCATGATGTCGCCCACGGTCCACGCGCCGGCATGTGCGCCGTACCAGGCGCTGTTAATGAGGTTCACCCGGCCATCGGCTTCTTTTTCCCAGTGCACACCCTCAACGCCGAACAGTTGCATATTGACCACCTTGGGGTCACTGTGCAAGAGGTTGATGTACTTCATAGCCTGCACAGGATACTCAGACATGGCGGGAATAGCAAGCATGGAGCCGCCGGCGTGGGTGGTGATATTGACCTTGGGCTGACCATAGATTTCCTTCAACCGCAGATCAGCATTCCCGGAAGCGTTCATCATCTCCTGGGCCTTGATGTTGTTGCCCTTTAGCGGCATCGGCTCGATAAAGAACTTACCCGCATTCAAATACTGGCTGGTATCAAAGGTACTCAGACCAGCATCCGGATGTATCCAGCCTTTGGTATACCACTCGTGCATGATAGTCAGGCGCTCTTTGGTCACGTCTTGTTCCATGACGCTGAGGATGGTCTCATCCCACACACCGTTGGCATCGGGAGTTAACTTCATGTTGATCAGTTGTCCACTGACCCCACTGGCGATGTCTTGGGGATAGGGCGAAAAGCCATCGCGGCCGTCGGTCAAGTAAGGATACTCATCCGGGTGGGCTGCTTTGGCTTTTTCCAGCCATGGCTCCATATCGCGGTAACTCTTGATCTTGGCAGCGTCCGCCTCGGTAAACCCGATTTCTTCAGCCCATGCAACGTTGTAGAGGAAGCCTTCGGGGACGGTCAGTTCCTTGTTGGTGGGGACCGCGTAGTTGACGCCGTCAATCTGCGTACCGGTGATGAACGCGGGGTTCAAGCTGCTCAGGATACCCTGACCATATTGTTCGAGCAGGTTACCGTTCGGCCCGTTGTTGTCATTCAACGGCGTGAGCAAGCCGTCGGTTGCCAACTGCATATAGTAATACCAATCAGCGGTGAAGAAGATGTCCATCTTCTCACCGGCCTGGATGCCGGTAATAGCCTTAGACGCCCAATCGCCCCAGCCAATGACGTGGAAGACTACTTTTGCGCCGATGAGCGGCTCAATATACTCGTTGATCGCGGCTTCAACCAGCGGGCGCTGGTCGGTATCGCCGGCGCCGACAATGTAGTAGTCGAGTACTACGGTTTCGGCAGGCTTGGGAGGTACGGCTGTGGCTTTGGGCGCAGCCGTGGCGGCAGGAGCCTCGGGTGCTTTTGTGGCTTCTGTTGTAGGCGCTGCTGTGGGTTTCGTACAAGCGACGAGAACGCCGCCGACCGTAGCCATACCGGCAATTCTCAAAAACTCACGACGGGACAGTTTCTTAGACATGGTCTCTCTCCTTCTTTTGCTAAGTATTTTATTGTGTCGAATACAGTAGACTCATCCTCGAAAACAAAACTAAGCATCATCTTTGCTGCCCGTTACGCACTATGCATATCCGAGAATTTCGGGCATTTTCTAACACCTCCTTTCTTACTTCCATCATAAATTTTTACATGTCACTCAAAGAGAGTACACCGGCAGATAATAATGGAAATCTTACCCTTTGAGGGCGCCGATGGTCAAACCGCGGATAAAGTAGCGCTGGAAGAAAGGATAGGCAAAAACGATGGGGCCTACGGTGACGACCGCCATAGCCATACGGAAAGTCTGCGAGGGAAGTTCGGAGATATTTACGATACCTTGCATCTTATCGGCGTTTTCGAGCAAGAAGCGGATATTGTTCAGCGTCGTGTAAATTGTAAACTGCAAACTGTAATACTTGGCTTCGTCCACCAGTAGCAGACAGTTGAAAAAGTTGTTCCATATACCGATTGCGCTAAACAGCGCCACCGTCGCCAAACCAGGAATAGCCAGCGGCATGACGATTTGGAAAAGCGTGCGCCATTCGTTAGCGCCATCCATACGAGCCGACTCGATGATCTCATTAGGCACGTTCGATTTATAGAACGTGCGCATCACAATCACCCAGAAGGGGCTGAAAGCAGAAGGGAGGAACAAAGCCCACAGACTGTTTTGAATCTGCAAAATCTGCCGGGTCACCATATAATAGGCCACAAGTCCGCCTCCAAACAGCATGGTGAAGAAGGCGAAGAAGGTAAAGAAGCCCTTGAACTTAAAGTTGTCCCTCGAAAGCGGGTAAGCATATAACCCGACCATGAGAACAGAGAGAACCGTCCCGGCCACAGTGGACACAATTGTGTTCTTATAAGCGGTCATCACGATTGACCCCTGGCTGAAAAGAAACTTATAGGCCGCGCCCGAAAATTCCTTCGGCCATAACTGGTAGCCGTTCGCAACCAGCGAGGCTTCCGACGTGAGTGAAGCAATGACAATAACGTAGATGGGGATCAACGTCAAAATAGCCAGGATTCCTAACAACACCGTCAACACTGCATTGGTCACTGGCGAGAGGGCCAACATATCGCGCTGTTTCTGCTTCAGGGAGAAACGCTTATCGAAAAATTGCGAGTCAGGTTTGATCGGTATATCCATGGGGAACAATCCTTTAGAACAATGCCATTTCCGGCCTGGTCTTACGCACAATGGCATTCGTAACCAGAATGAGAATGAAACCGACAATGGACTGTAAGAACGCAGCAGCGGCAGGATAACCGAGCGGCAAATTGCTTCTCAACATGCCGTACACAAAGACGTCCAGTGTCTGTGTGACGTCCCTGACGAGCGCAGCGCCATTCGGCAGAGTATAGAACATATCGAAATCGGAACCAAAGATACGACCTACCGCTAAAATCTGCAACAGCACAATAACCGGGACCAGGTGGGGCAAAGTAATATGGGTAAATTGCTTCCATTTTCCAGCGCCGTCAATCGCAGCCGCCTCGTAAAGCTCACGATCAATGCCGGTAATGGTCGCCAGGTAGATGATAGACCCGTTGCCAGTATATTTCCATATATTGGCGATCAGGAAAATGAACGGCCAGAAAGCCTTCTCTTTATAGACTTCTATCGGTGTGAACCCCATGGGAGTGATGATGCTGTTGATAATCCCCTGGGAGCTGCCCAAGGCATAAACGACATAGGCAACGACAATCCACGAGATAAAAAATGGCAAGAAGAAAATGGAGTGATAGAGCTTCGCCAGGAAGCGATTGGTCAGCTCGAAAATCATCACCGCCAAAGCAACAGAAAGCACCAACCCCACAACCATAAAAAGCAGGTTATACAGAACCGTATTGCGGATATACGTCATCGTGGCATCTCTGTTTGTGGGAAGGGTCAGATATCGGAAGTTATCCAGTCCGACCCAGGGGCTTTTGATGAGACTGTAGATAAACTTGTTTTGGATGAACGCATCCGCAGGTGGCCGCACAAGCCGATAGGTTTTGAACGCCATAACGATACCAGGCATAGGAAGATACGAAAACAAAAACAGCCAGATCGCGCCCGGCAGAACCATGGCCAAATAAGAGAGGTTGGTGTAAACCTTATCCCTATTCCATCTCGATTTCTTCTTTGGAAGTGTCTTGGCAGAGGATATAGCTTCTATGGTAAGCCTCCTTCTTGTGCAATACAACACTTATACTTCATTTGGCGCGACGGAATGTGCTATGCCCGTAGTTTTTCAGGCAGGTAGTTGAATCTTCATTGAACAATTCAATTGTAACCTGAAAATCGCACTTGTCAATAGGGAATTCCACACCACACTGCATCGGACAGGTTGTAGAAAACCTATCCGGCGTTAACGCTATGGTTCGATGACGACAACGTTATGGATGTGTAGCGACGGCAATGTAAGGACAAGGACGCCATCCGCCCATGTGTATGCGATCTCGTCATCAGCGGGAACAAGAGATACAGACGAAGGCGCCGTCTCTAACCGCACGCGCACGGTCAGCGGGCCGCTGGTGGGGATGAAGTCAATGATGGTATAAGCTGATCCAACCTGCATCCCGGCCGTGTTCAGAAAATGAATCAGCAGCTTGCCATCCTTTTTGCGGACCGCTACATCAATACATGGTGGACCATCCACCTCTACCAACGGACGCGGGAAAAGCGTCTGCATCACGCCGCGCAGGAATTCACGCAGGTGCGGTGTGTGATACTCACGGTAGACACTGCCAAACGGTCCGTAGATCGCGGCGATGTGACCAGAAGGCATTCTGAACCACTCGAAACGATCTTGATCTGGGCGTAGAGGCGGCTTGAGCGTGTTAAGAGTGGCCGCAGGTGCGCCGTTCTTGCGTGAATCGTGGGTAGGGTAACGATAGGCAAGAATGCTGCCGGTCTTCAATCTCACGGGTTGCCAGAGGCCCTGGAGCATCCCAGGGATGACGCAAGAAGCAGGAGGCAGGATTTCCGTTCCTTGCCTCTTGCCTCTCGCCTCTGGCATCGGGCTAAAGATGAAGTCGTGGCGTTCGACGGGGTCGCCATCGAGTTCAACGTCGAGTTCGGCGGCGAAAAGGTGAGCGGTGGCTGCGCCGATGGCGAGGAGGCTGCCGCCGTTCCGCACGTACTCGACCAATGCGTCACGGAAGGCCGGTTCGAGCGTGGTCACTTCGGGCAAAACGATGACGGGGTACGCGGAGAGCTTGTCGGCAATCTGGTGTTCGGCGAGCACGTCCACCGAGTAACCGCACTCCAAGAGCGCGTGCAGCGTCCCCTGGAGGGCATTGTGTTCACCTTCCCAGGCGCGAAGGACGCCGTGCGTCTTGGCGTAAAAATCGGTGGAGGAGAGCAATAACGCCACCTGCGGGACGGTTTCCGTTTTGTGGGAAACGGCCTGCCGCGCGCGGCAAAAGTCGCTCACCTGCCCCAATGTCTCGACGAGGTTGGCGTCGAACCAACCGGCGCGCGTGGGCTGATAGTACACCTGGAAGCCCCCACCCTGCGCCAGCACCACTGCCGCTTCCTGCTGCAACTGCACGGCAGGCTTGTAGCTACGATGGTTGTGCTTGCCGTCGCCCCACCACGAGAAGCCCCAGGCCATCAAATCCCACGGCATCCCGATGCTGGCGATATAACGCGCCTCGAAGCGCGCCGTGTTGACCGAATCCTGCGGGCTGTAATCGCCGGAGATGAAGTCAATCGGCGCTTTCACCGGGCGCGGCGTGAACGCGGTATACATCCAGTTGCTCGTGATTTCGAGCGCCGGGTTGAAAGCGTGCAGCGCGTCGAGATAGTGCGTGAGGTACGCCTCAAACTGCTGGCGGTTGAATTCCAGCCATTCGCGCCAGTGCGGTGCGTCGGGCGAACGCGGCGCATCATCCAGGCCGGTCGCCGCCTGCCAGGCCGCGAGCGCCGCCGGGCTGTAATCGGCCTGCGTGGCCCAACACTCGCCGTCAATCCACGCGCCGTCAAGATTGTACGTCCCGAAGACCTCTTTAAGCTGGGGGATGAGCAACTCGTCCACGTAAGAGCCGAAGGTGCTGGTGATACCCTGCGGATCGGGCGTCCCTTCTGGCGTCACGCGCGCCCAGTCCGGGTGATGCTCCACAGCGACGCGGTCCCACACACCGGAGTAGTGAATGAAGAGCTTGACGCCGTGCGCCAAAGTCACCTTGCGCCACATTGCCAGCGCGTCCTGCACAATGCCCGGCGAGGGCCAACCGACCTTTGTGGGATAACTGGTGTAACCGGCGTGCCCCTTGCAATCTTGCTGCACGTAATCGGGTTTCACCCGTTCCAACAGTCGAGCGATCATCAGCTCAGTCACATCAGCGCCAAGCTCGGTGTCATGCTCACTCGCATGGAGATCAAAATGGATGCCGAAAAATGCGTCTTTACGCGAAATCATCGTGTCCTCCCAACAAATCAGAAATGAGAAATGGGTCTATGGAATGATGGCGACATCAACGGGATGTACGAAAAGAGCTTTTTGCAGCGCCTCCGGCGTGATTTCGACCAAAAAGCCGCGCTTGCCGCCGTTGATATAGAGGCGCGGCAAATCCAGAATCGTCTGCTGCACGTAGACCGGCAACGGTTGGCGCACGCCGAAAGGGCTGATCCCGCCGACCTGATAGCCGGTCACGCGCTCCGCCTTATCCACCTCGCAAGGCGCGACGGATTTGACGCCCAACGCGCGGGCCAGGTTCTTGGTGGACACCTCCCGGTCGCCGTGCATCAAGACCAGGAGTGGCTTGCCATCATCTTTCTCCATCACCAGCGTTTTGACGATGGCGTGCTCGTCTACATGCAAACAAGCCGCCGCGTGACCTGTCCCGCCATGCTCTTCAAAGGGATACAAATGAGGGGTGAATGTAACTTTCTTATCCTGCAAATGCCGCACGCCCCGCGTCATCGGATAGTCAACCTTTGCCATAAGCCTCCTCCAGGCTTTCAACAGTCAGGTTTCAACCTTCAACTATACAACCGCGCGGATTGAGAAATCGCACGGTTACAAACCTAAAGGATACTCCTGGCGGGCTTGCTGTCAAATTTAGCATTGCGGCTAACACAGCAGCGCTCCCGTCCCCGAGACGGGGACGGGCTATGGTTGCGCAGAGTATGCCTTCGGCGACCCCGGGACGGGGTCGCTGAGCATGTAAGAAGAGATAGGGTCGCCAAGTGTGCAAGAGCATAAGCAACAACCAGACCGCCGTTACCCGGCGGTCTGGTTGTTAGCGGACACCCCCACGGCATTACCGTGTTGCAGACAGGTTAATCGCTCTCTCGGCAAGTCGCGCGAACTCCTGGACATCTTCATCGCGAGGCAAATATTCGGCGATGCGTTGCGCGTCCTGCGCCACGTCTTCCAGCTTCGTCCCGGCGTCTTTAGCCCAGTAGCTCTGCCGTAGAATTTCGGCGTACTGCGCGACCACGGCGGTCAGTTGGAAGTGCGGATCGCTCGCCGTGAACTCGTCGCTAAAGTCGGCGCGGGCGGCGCTGCGATTGATCTCGGTGACCTCGCCCATCTTGGGGTCTTCCCAGCGCATGTAAACGGTGAGCGCGGTAGCTGAAGGATCAGCATCGGCGTTGAACTTCACCTCGTACAGCGCGGTGACGCTGTGCCCCGGTCCAATCTCGCCGGCATCCACTGCATCGTTGCGGAAGTCGTCATCGGCCACGGCGCGGTTCTCGTAGCCGATGAGGCGATAGCGGGTGATGACGTCAGGGTTGAATTCCACCTGTACCTTCGCGTCGCGGGCGATCACCTGCAATGATGACGGCAGCCGGTGAACAAAGATGCGCTCGGCCTCTTTGATGTCGTCCACGTAGGCGTAGAAACCGTCGCCGTCGTCGGCGAGTTGTTCCATCAGGATGTCGTTGTAATTACCCATACCAAAACCAACACTTGTCAGGTAAATGCTCTTCTCCGCAGACTCGCGGATCTCCTTGAGAATAGAGTCCGGGCCAGTGCGTCCCACGTTGGCGACGCCGTCGGAGCAGAGGATCACCCGGTTCACGGCCTCAGAATTGAAGTGCTTCCGCGCCAGACGATAGCCCTCCCGCAGTCCTTCTTCGGCGTTCGTCGCGCCTTCTGGCTTCAGCCGTTGAATGGCGCGCAGGATCGTGCTGGCGTTCTCCACGGGCGTGTGCTCCAGCACCACCCGCGCATTGCTCCCGTAGACGACGATACCAATCTCATCCGTGGGGCGCAGTTGTTCGACCAGTAGTTCCAGCGCAGCCTTCACCAATTCCAGTCGGTTCTCCATATCCATCGAGCCGGACACGTCAATGACGAATGTGAGGACGGTGTTTGGGCGTTCCGCCTCCGGCACTTCGTATCCCTTAAGGCCGATGCGCACCAGATGGTAGTTCTCCGCGTAGGGCGAAGGCGCGCCGTCAATGGTGATGCCAAAGGCGCTCTCGGTGGGGGCCGTATAGCCCTGCTCGAAGAAGTTGACGTACTCCTCGACACGCACCGAGTCTTTGTCGGGCAGATAGCCGTCGTGGATGAGGCGTCGCATCACGGTGTACGAAGCGGAGTCCACATCCACGGCGAACGTCGAGAATCTATCATCTTCCGTGTCAATGCGCGGGTTGACGCCGTAGTTCTCGAAGAAGACGTCGCCGTAGGGCTGGTCGTTCGGCTCGTCTGTGCCACCTGTCGAAGGTCCGAAGCCTTCCACGACCTTTTCGACTTCCACGGTCTTCTCCACGACATACTCGCGCGGCGCGGCGGTGGGCTGTGGCAGCCGGTAGGCTTCTCGTGTGGCAGCCGGCGCCGGGGTGGCGCGCGACGCCATACTGCAACCTGACAAGATTACAGTCACCAAAACTAACAAAGCAATTGCGATACGAAACGTGCGGTTCATTGTTCTCCTCCTGTTGATTAAGCTAATGGATTCTGTTTGTTTTGTCGCTCTATGGGTTACATGCACCCCAGAAGGAGAAAGTTCACTGAATTTCCAAGTTCAGGGCAGAATCTTCAATCACAGGGCATCGTAAGAACTTATCGAGTGATAAGCGTGCCCCTAAGCGCACACCAGGCGTTAGTTGATTGAGCAGGTAATTACAACGACGTTCTGCTGGAACAGTTAGCCGACGAAGGCGACGGTTTCTACACCTACGTGGACGACATCAAGAAAGCCGCGCACCTCTTTGTCCATCGGCTAATTTCGTCTTTGCAAACAATCGCCCGCGACGCGAAGGTGCAAGCGGAGTTCAATCCTGATGTGGTGAGTCGCTATCGCCTCATCGGCTACGAGAACTGCGCCGTGGTCAATGACAACTTCCGCAACGATTGAGAAGTCCCGTCTGCCGGCGTCACGCTGAGGACGTGACCGCTGCCGCCCGTGGCGTCGTTAATCCCGATCAAAGCGGACGCGGACAGGGTGCTGTTCATCGTCCCGTAGACAAACTCGATGACGTTTGAAAATAGTTGAAAGGTCAAAGTTAAAAATCCGTTCCCGCCGCCTTTTTATGCGCCAGAGGATGACCCCGCCGACCAGCAACCATAGCCCGTCACCGCCGCCCCGCGCACCAACCCCACGCAACGCAACGACCGTGGGTTGATTTTCCGTTCCAATCGTCCAGGGGCTAAAGGCGTGGATTTCCGCCGCCGTGACCACATTGTTCGCGGCATCCACTGTGCTGATGTGCGGCTGCCACGCGCTGCCGTCCCAACGATACAGGCGCGTCAGACTGGCTTCCGGCAGGCCGTGGAGTTCATTTTCGGCATAGCCCAGCGCGAGGCTGGCGGTAAAAGCCACACTCGCCGAGGGAGTCATCCAGACCGTGCGGTTGATGACCTCATCGGCGGGACGGTTCGTGGGGAAGCGCCCCGGTGCCGTGGTAACGGTGATGGTCTCCAGGCCCGCCGGCAGGCTGGCGAAGACGATTTTGGCCCGCGCTGCGCCAAAGGTCATGGTCGTGGTGATGGGACGCCGCACCGTCAGTCCCGTGAACTCGTCCGCGCCCAGGTCAGGCGGGTCGAGCGGGTCGCCCACAGGTCGCGCGTCGCCCTCGAAATCGCCGGTGACGCCGGCCGCCACGCCCGCATCCAGCGCGGGCGACGGTCCGGTGAGGTGATAGCCGTCGGCGGTAAACAGCGGAGCGCCAGTGCGGGCGTTGGTCACAATCACCTCGCCAGGCGCGTAAAAGCCGGTGTTGGCGGTGTTGTTGTGCCATAGCACGCCGTTGAGCGTCGGGTGGATGTCGTAGCCGGCATACACGCCGAGCGTCTGGCTGACCACAATCAGGTTGCGGATGGCAAAATATGAACCCCCATAAGGGCCGCTGTTCAAGTTCAAGCCATACCCATTACCGCCGGTGTTGCTGGCGATGGTCAGGTGGTCGAAGGTTTTGACGGCGATATAAGGTGAATAGCAAAAGCCCGGTGTGCCGCCCGGCCCGGCCTGGTTGTTGACCACGACGAGGTTGCGCACCGTCGCGTCGCCGGACTGACTGCCGCTCGTGACGCTCAGGCCGCCACAGTCGTAATAGGCGCGGTTGCCGTCGAAAACCAGGGCCTCTAACAGGGTATCCGAGCCATAGCCACCATATCCGGCGATAAAGTACAGGCCGCCGCCGCTCCCCGAAGCATTTTGGATAAAGCGGCTGTCGCGCAGCGTTACCCCGTTGGAAGCGTTCACGCACAGTCCGCCGCCGATGTTATAGCCGTTGTAAGAACTGCTGGAGGCGTAATAGCCATTGCCCTCGAACCGGGTAGCCTCAATCAGCACACCGTTGTAGGTTTTGAGGATATACGCGCCGCCGCCGTAGGAACGGGCATCCGTCCCGTTTTCGCGCAGCGTGCAGTGCTGCATCGTGATCTGCCCGTTGACGTTGGTGTTGTTCGCATACAGTCCCGCGCCAGCGTCGTAATAGCCGCTAAAGGGCGATTTCGATGGCCCACCGCCCTGTCCCAGCGACGAGCCGTGTTGCAGAATGAGATGCGTCAGCGTGACCGCGTCGGTGTCTTGGATGTAAATCACCCGCCCCTGCTGCTGCGCGTCGAGGGTGGTGGGATAGAGCGCAGCGTCGTGGACGGTAAAATCGCGGTTCCAGCCGCCCTCCAGCGTGAGCGATTTGCCGGTAATGGAGGCGACTTGCCTCACGCTGCCGCGGGTCGTCACGCCATAGCACGCGCCGGCAATCTGCACCGTCCCGCCGGCCGGCGCGGCGTCAATCGCCTGCTGCACGCTGCCATAGACCGCGCCGCCCAACACTTTGGCCCAGCAATTGGAAAGCAGCACGGTCGCACTCGCCGCGCGCTGCGTGCCGTCACCCTCGCCGGGCGCGGTCGCCGTGACCACGTTGGTCAACATCAGCGGCGGGTTGGTCGGCATGGTTGTCGTCACCTGCGCGGAGATGTGGATGACGGCGTCGGTCAGGCGCGGCATATCGCCCAGGGCGCAGGTGACGGGCACGCCCCAGCCGCCGGGCGCGGTACACGTCCCTCGCGTCGTCTGGGCGCTGAGAGCGCGCGCCGCTGCCGGAAGCGCATCGGTCAGCGTGACGCTGGTGGCCGTGACGTTGCCGCTGCTGGTGATGACGATAGTGTAGGTGATGACCTCGCCGGTGGCCGTATTGTTCGTGTTGGCCGTTTTGCTCAAGCGGAAGGCCGGGGCGGGATATTCGTCAGCGCCCAGGTCGTAGCCGTGGCCGCCGTAGCGATAATCGCCATCCACATCGTCCTCCACCGGCGAAACAAGAACGACATCTTTGGCCGGCGACGCGCTGAGCAGGTGATAGCCGTCGGCGGCGAAGCGCGGGTCGCCGCTGAGGGCGTTGGTGTTCACGATGGTTCCGCTGCCGCCGGTGTTGGCCGTGTTGGCATACCACAGGTTCGTGTCCAGGATGGCTGTGTTGGTCAAATTGACCGAGACGCCCACCGTCTGCGTGGCGACAATGGAGTTGTAGAGTTTGAGCGTGCTGGTGTAGGTGTTCAGGCCGATGACGGCTTCGGCCACACGGATGCCCGCGCCGTCGCCGCCGGTGTTGTGGAGGATGGTGGCGTGGTAAAGCGTGGTGTTGGCACCGTCCACATAAATGCCCGAACCCTGGGCATAGGCCTGATTGTCGGTCACGAGCAGGTTGTTCAGCACGGGGCTGACCCGATACACGTACAGGCCGCCGCCGCGCGACTCATAGCCGCTGGCGCCGGCCGTGTTGAAGCGCAGCCGGTCGCCATCCAGGCTGCCCTTGGGGGGAATAGATGACCCGACTCCGGCCGAGGAGGCCAGATACATCCCGCCGCCCAGGCCGTGGCCGAGCGGGTTGGCGGTGTTGTAGGCGATGCTGTTGCGGGTGAACATCCCCTCGCTGGCGCTGAATGTGCCGCCGCCGGTCACATACACGCCGCCGCCATAGCCGGCGTAACTGCTGTTGGCGGTGTTAGCCGCGCGGTTGTGCTCGATGGTGTTTTCGCTCAAGGCCAGATTGCAGCCGTCGGCATAGACGCCGCCGCCGTAGCCGGAGAAATTGCCGGAAGCCGCCTCGTTGTAGAGAATCTGGTTATGCTCCAGGCGGGTGGCGGTGCTGTTGCTGGAATTGCTGCAATAAAAGCCGCCGCCCTTGCCCTCGCCATAGCCGCTGGCGGCGCGATTGCCGCGCAGCATGTTAGCGCGCAGGGTAATGTGGCCGTAATAGTAATACGTCATCCGCAGCGCGCCGCCCAGAGCGTGCCCGGCGACCGAGGCGGTGTTGGTGAGCAGTTGGCTGTTCTGGATCAGCACATCATAGTTGCGGTGCGAATTGAGTTCGTCTTGATACAGGTACAGCCCGCCGCCGGCGCCGTTGCTGTTGAGCGAGGCGACGTTTTCCCGGATGATGCTGTTGGTGACGGTCAGCGCGGCGTTGTAAATGGCGATGCCGCCACCGTAGCCATTGCCGCTGGTGGTGGAGGCGTAATTGCCGTAGAGGACCGCATCGCGCACGGTGGCCGCGCCGTATTGCGCATACAGCGCGCCGCCCGCGCCCTCGGTGACGTTCAGCGAAGCCCCGCCCTGCCGCGAAGCGTTGCCGCCGGTCAGATTCAAGCCCTCGATGGTCACGCTCACGCCGGTGTGCGCGTAAATCACGCGCCCCAGCCCCAGCGCGTTGAGCGTGGTGGGATAGAGCGCCGTGTCGCGCGCCGTAAAGTCGCTGTTCCAGCCGCCCTGCAAGGTGAGGGAATGGTCGAGATAGGCCAGTTGCGCCAGCCCATCCTCATCATTCACGCCCGCGCACACGCCGGAAATTTTCACCACATCGCTTGGAGCGGTGGCTGCGTCAATGGCGGCCTGCACGGTGCTGTACGTGGTGGGCGCGGCGTTCAGGCGGGCGCGGCAGGTGTGGAACGGGGTGGCCAGGCTGGCGCCGTTCTGCGTCTCGGTTGCCGTCGCCACCACGACGTTGGTCAGGAGCGCGCCGGTAGTGGAGGCCGCCGTTTCGACGCTAAGCGTCAGCGTCACCGCGGCGCCGGCGGCGAGCGTCCCTACATTGCACGACGTCACGCCGCCCCAGGCCGGGTCGAGCGTGCAACTCCCCGTCGTGATGGCCGCCGCCGTGGCGCGCAACTCCGCCGGCAGGTCGTCCGCCAGGGTGAGGTTACTCGCCGGGTTGACGCCGTCGTTATAGACCGTGACGGTATAGACATACGTGGCGCTTGGATAGAACGCCGCCGCGCTGGCCTGCTTGGTCACACGCAGCCCCACGTCCAGCAGTTCATCTGCGCCCAAGTCGGAGGCCGCGCCTTGCGGGCGCACGTTGCCGTCCACATCATCGCCCACCGCCAGACCCACGGCGCGATTCAACGCCGCCGCCCCCGCACCGAGGTGATAGCCATCCGCCGTGAAATTGGGGTCGCCGGTGTACTCATTGCTCAAGGTGACGGTCCCGGCGATATTGCGCGTGTTTTGCGTGGTGTTACGCCACAAAATGCCGTTGACGCTCAGCACGCTGCTGGTGTACACCGTCATTCCCGTCACCTGATTGGCGACAATGGCGTTGGTCACGGTGACGATGGAATCCTCCACCAGCGTCAATGCGCTGCCGTCGCCGCCGGTATTGCCGTTGAAGGTGTTGTGCGCTAACGCCGTTTCCGCATCCCACAACAGCAGCCCCGCGCCATAGCGGGCGGCATTGCCGAGCGTGTTGCCGATGAACACATTGTTTTCCACCTGCTGCGTCACCTCCGGGTCGCTCCAAAAGCGATCCACTGCGATGACGCCGCCGGCGCCGCTGCCCCGGGTGGCGGTGTTGTTGCGGATGAGGTTGCGCTGCATCAGCAGTTGGGCATCCTCGATGTGAAAACCGCCGCCGACCATATAGTCTTCATACACGCTGCCCACTTCGGTCGCCGTGTTGTTTTCAAAAACATTGTCGCGTAGCGTCAGGACGCCGGCCCACAGGTACGCGCCGCCGCCATAGCCGCCCCGGTTGCCCTGAAAGAGATTGTTCTCCAACACCAGCGTATACCGATCTAACAACGAGCCGTACAGATACAGACCGCCGCCGCGACTGCTGCTGGTGTTGGTGAGGAACTGACTGTGGCGGATGACGGCGTTGCTTTCCATCAAATAGACGCCGCCGGCCGCGCCGCTGTTGCCGGTGTTGTTTTGCACCCGGCAGTTCTCCATCGTCAGGTTGACATAGCGCACGCTGACGCCGCCGGCGCTGTTGCCGCTCCACGCCCCGCCATTGGAGATAGTCAACCCGTCCAGCGTCACGTCAATAAAAGCGTCGCTTTGCCCGTTGGCGCTGAACGCCGTGCTCCAGCCGCCGCCGCTCAAATTCGTGATATGGATGGCCGGATCGCGGCTGCTGAAATCCGCCGCATAGCCGCCCTTGAGCGTCAGGCTCTTGGTCGTGGATGCCGCTCCGTAGGTCCCCGCAGCGAGGCGCAGTTCATCGCCGCTCGCCGCCTGGCTGATGGCATACGCGAGCGTTTTGCACGGCGCAGCGGGATTGGTACAGGCGCCGCTGTCGGCGCCCGTTGGGGAGACGTAACGAATGATCCCGGCGGCCAACGCAGCATGGACGCCAAGCCCGGTCAAACTTAACACGAGGAACAGGCCAAAAAGACTTTGGAATACTTTATGAAGTTTCATCATCGCCTCCGGCAAATTTACCAGGAAATATACTGAAGTGAGACATAAAGTAACATTTTTGCGGACGCCGATTTTCGCAGATGCACGCAGATTATAAAAAAATCAGCGTTTATCTGCGTCCGATTAAGAAAACAGACTTCGGTAAAATGTGACTTTTTGCCCGTTACAAGTGTAGTCACAGAGAGCGCAGAGAACACAGTGAGAATTGCTGTGTCTCTGCGCTTCTTGGCGTTGAAATTCCCCGCACCCCGCGAGGCTTTAGGGCGCGGTCGGGTAATTGTTAAGCACAAGGGGCAGATAGATGTGCGTTTTCACCTGGCCTCCCCCAGGTGGGACAATCGGCGCGGTGCAAGTCTGCGGGCTGTCCGGTTGGGTCAGACAGGCGCTGTTGCGGATAAACTGCCCTACTGCTCCGGCATCCACCGTCACGTCGAAACTATAGGTCTTCACGACCGGTTGTAGAGTGCCGGGATCGAAACTTTGCCCGGCCCACACTAGCGGGTTCGCATCAGGGATAGTTGGGGTGGCCGTGCCGGTCACATAGGTGGTATACGCGGGGATCGTGTCGCTGATGACGACGCCGGAGACGGTAACGTTGTGGGGGTTGGTCACGGTGATCGTGTAGCGGATCACGTCGCCTTCCATAAGCGTCCCGCCGTTCACGTCGCGTGCGGTCTTGCCGAAGAGCAGGACGGGCAGTACCGTCCCTCCTCCCTCGCCCGGCGGCGTCACCGGCGCCGTGCAAACCTGCGGGATATTCGGCTGCGTTAAGCACGCGGCATTGGCGATGGTTTGTCCACCCGCCGTCGCCTCCACGCGCGCATCGAACTGATATGTGCGCGACGCGCCAGCCGCGAAACTCTGGGCGCTCCATACCAATGGATCGCTGTCTGCATCGGGAGCGGGCGTGGCCGAGCCGGTCACGTAGGCCGTGTGCGCCGGGAGTGTGTCGCTGATGACGACGTTGTTCACAGCTACGGTATGCGGGTTGGTGACGACCACCGTGTAACGGATCACGTCACCGGGCAACAGCGGCGCGCCGTTCACATCCAGCGCGGTCTTCTGCACCTGAAGTTGCGGTTGCACTACGCCGCCGTTCTCGCCGGGCGGCGTCACCGGAGGCGTGCAGTGCTCAGGCACAGCGGGCTGCGTGAGACACGCCACATTCTGGATCACGCGCCCGCCGGTGTCCGCGTTGACCAGCACGTCAAAGGTGAATGTCCACGCCCCCGGCAGAATGTCGCGGGCGCTCCACACCAGCGGGTCGCTATCGGCGTCGGCTTCGGGTGTGTCAGAATCCGCGATATACGTGGTGTAGGTGGGGACGCTATCGCTGAGGGTCACGCCGGTCGCCGAGTATGCGAAGCTGTTGGTGACGTGCAACGTGTAGCGGATGGTATCGCCGGGCAACAACGGCGCCCCGTTCAAATCCTCCGCCGTCTTGCTGAACGTCAACACCGGAACCGGCTGCGGCGTGGCGGTGGGCGCAGGGGTGGCGGTGGGGGAGGGCGGCACAGTCGGCGTAGGCGGGATGCTGTCGTATTCGAAGGCGCCGCTATCGCAATCCGCCGCGCCGACACCATCGCCGTCTACCGGGCGCGGCGCGCCGCGCTGGTCGGTGGCCGGGCAGTAGAAGCCGCCGCCGGCCGGTGCACGGTCAATCGCCGGGCTGCCGGATTGCAGCGCAATGGAGGCGGTAGGGCCACCGTTGTCTTGCGGGCCAGCGGCGTCGAGCAAGGGATTCAGTTCTGGAATCGCCGGATTGCAACTGACGCCGGGATATTGCAGGTTGTAGCCGCCATCGGTATACGCGCCGGTGTAGGCATAACAGTTGTTGCCCCATAAAGGATTGGCGACGATGGTATTGCGCAACGTGATCGGCGGATCCCAGCCATTGCTGAAATACAAGGCTGCGCCGTTGTTAGCGCCGTTGTGATCAAAGGTGCTGTTGTTGATTTCACCCCACCCCTCGAACGAGCCTAACGCGCCGCCGGCATAACCCGCCGTATTGGTATAAAAGGTGCTATTCGTCACATACAGGCCGCGCCCGAACCAGATCGCGCCACCCCACTCAGCGTGATTACCCTGAAACAGGCTGTCGAAGATCGTAATCGGGCCGGTCGCATCGTTTTGCGTCATAATCACGCCGCCTAATTGGGCCGCCGTGTTGCTGTAGAAGGCGCTGGCCGTAATCGTGATGGGCGCATAGCTGTAGATTACGCCGCCATTGTCACTCAGCGCTGCATTTTCGACGAACAGGCTATGCCGGATGTCGAGGGCGCGCCCGCCGCCGCTGCGGATGACGCCGCCCTGATACCCGGCCACGTTGCCGATAAACTGGCTGTTTTCAATGTGGACCACGCCACCTCCCCCGGCATCGTGCAGCGCGCCGCCCTGCCGGGTCTGGTTATCCTCGAATGTACAGCCGGTGACGGTAACTTTCATATCCCCGCTGTACTCCACCGTGCCATAGCCGTCGCTGGTAGTCACCCCGTTCTGCCGGAACAGGCTGTTATTGAGCGTCAGGCTGCCGCCAGCCTGATAGACGGCATGGCCGTGGCCGGCCTGGTTGGACACAAATTCAGAAGTGTCCACCACTGTGGTCGGCGCATTGACGGCTTGGATGGCCGCGCCCGCGCCGGCAGTCGTGTTGCCGCTGAAGCGACTGTCAACGACGGTGAGGCGCCCGCCATTGACGGAAACGGCGGTGTTGGTGCTGCTCAAAACGGCGCTGCTCCATAATTCCAGAGAAGCGTTTTCGACGCTGATGGCGCTGCCCGATGCCTCGCCGCCGGCCCGCGCCAGGGTCAGGTTGCGCACCACGATGGGCACGCCGCTTTGGGCGTTGAGCATACGCCACAAACCATTGCCGTTGAGGGTGAGGCGCGTCGCGCCGGGGCCTTGCAGCGTCAGCCCATCAGTATCGGTAACGGGCGGCAAATCGGAGAGCAGCATAATCTGGCCGTTCAGATTGGTGAGATAGATGGTATCCGCGCCGTTGCCGGCGGCGCAGTCGGGCCAGGTAGCCGCGTCATCGTTAGTGTTGATGAGCGCCTCACGCAACGTACAGTAGCCGTCATTGGCCGTCGTGTCGGCCAGGCTGCTGACGTGCAACATTGCCGCACGGGTCAAGTGCCAGGTCACCAACGCCATGCTCAGCACTATCGCTCCCGCAATCAAAGCCAGTAACCATTTACGGTAAATCTTCATCATAGCCTCCTTTGACCAATTCTTGATGTGAATATAAAGGATCCAAACACGCGGGCAGGTTTTCCAACGCCGCTCGCAGAAACGCAAACACCGCTTCCAATGAGCCAAACCCCCGGCGCTCCGGCTCCTGCCCCACCGACTCCAGCGCAAACCGCCACGCCGACGGCGGATCGCCGGGCTGCGCCGGCGGCTCTTGCCAGCAGCGCAACAAGTACGCCTGATAGTGCGGCTCACTCAACGGCATCCTCCCCCCTCACACCCATGCGCTCACTCGCTCACTCGCTGACTCGCTCATTCGCTGACTCGCTTGCGACTTCACCCAACTATGCTATCTTATACCCGACAACCCTTCGCAAATCCTTCGCAAAAGCGCGCAATGGTATGAATTTTGAGAATTATTTATACCTTTTAGGCCCCGTGCGGGTAGAACGCGCCGGACAACCCGTCCACGGCTTTGAATCGCGCCGGGCGCTGGCGCTGCTGTGCTATCTGGCGGCGCAAGGCCAACCGCAGACGCGCGCTCATCTGGCTGACCTCTTCTGGCCTGACAAGCCCGAAGCGCGCGGACGCGGCAACCTCAGCCGCGTGCTCAACAACTTCAACGCCTTGCTCCCCAGCTGTGTGAGCGCCGACCGCGAAACGGTGACGTTCAACGCCGCCGCATGCTGGCTGGATACCGGTGCGTTTGATGCGCTTACTACGCCGTCTGCTGATGCCGGTGCGTTAAGCGAGGCTCTGACCCTATACCGCGACGATTTCATGGCCGGGATGTATCTCGACGACTGCCCGGAGTTCGAGACGTGGCTGGTGGTCGAGCGCGAACGCTGGCGGCAAAAAGCCGCCGCCGCGCTGCACACCCTGATCACCTATCACACGCAACGCGGCGAAATTGAAGCCGGGTTGCGCTATACCGACTGCTTGCTCGCCCTCGACCCCTGGCGCGAAGAAGCGCATCGCCATAAGATGCTGTTGCTGGCATTGAACGGGCAGCGCAGCGCCGCGCTCAAGCAGTACGAGGCGTGTCGCCGGATGCTGGCCGAGGAGTTGGGGGTCACGCCCACCGCTGAAACCGAAGCCTTGTATGACCGTATTTGCGCCGAGGCCGAGGAAAAACCCGCCTCTGGCGTCTCTGAAGCTACTGCCGTATCTCTTCCCCTGGTAGGGCGGGAAGCTGATCACGCATGGCTGCTCGCGCAATGGGAGGCAGCGCGGCTCAACGCTAGTGGGCTGACGTTGGTGTCAGGTGACGCCGGTATCGGCAAAACACGGTTAGCCCAGGAAGTATTGCGCTTCATGGCCGGGCGGGGCGCGCACATCCTCAGTGGACGCTGTTATGAATTCCACCGCGCTGTGCCTTATCAGGCCATCTACGAGGCGCTACGGCCCACACTGGCTCAGGCTGCGCCGGCCGCTGTGTCATTGGTGCGCCTGCTGGAGTCGGACCATGTCACCCCAACGGAGCGCAGCGCGCTCTTCGCGGCGACTGCTGCGCACCTCGCCAGGTTGCGCGCGCGGCAGCGCGCCAGCCTGGTGCTCTTCCTGGACGACCTTCACTGGGCCGACAGCGATACGCTGGATTTGCTGCACTACCTGATACGCGGTCTCGACGCCGCGACCTGCTGGTTTGTCGGGACGTTCCGACCTGCCGAAGTCTTGTCCGACCATCCTCTGACCCATCTAATGCAAACCCTTAACCGCGACGGTTTGCTGCACACGCGGACGCTATCCCCGCTTACCGTGGCGGACGTTGCCCGTCTGACCGCACAGATGCTCAACACGACGGACGAGACCCTACTGGCCGATTACCTTTTCCGCGAGAGCGAGGGGAATCCGTTTTACCTGGCTGAGTTGGTGGCCATGCTGCATGAGCAAGGCGTTTTGCGTCCAACACCATCAGGCTGGAAACTCCTCGGCGCAATCCCTGCTGCGCTATCCCTACCGGCGCGCATCCAGGATGTGATCATGCAGCGCGTGCAACGATTGAGCGCCTCCCACCAATATCTGCTGATGCTGGCAGCCGCATTTGGTCGTCCGTTCGAGGCGGCAGTACTGGCAGAGGCCGGGGACTATGCGCTAGATGGTGTGGCAACGGCGTTGATGGAGTGGCAATCACGGCAACTGGCCCGCCCGGTCGGCGACCTTTGGGATCTGGCGCACGACAAAATTCGCGCCGCGCTCTACCAGAGTGTTCCGGCGCCGCTGCGCCACTTGCTCCATGCCCGTCTCGCCGCCGCACTGGAACGGCTACATCCCGAAGAAATTGCACTCCTGGCCTATCACTTCGACCGGGCGCAGCAGCCGGAACTGGCGGCGCGCTATATGCTGTTGGCCGGCGATCAGGCGCGCCTGGCGTATGCCCACGAACAGGCTATCGCTTTTTATCAGCGCGGGCTGGAATTGACCGGCGCGCCTGAGCAGCGATATGCCTTGCTCAGCGGTCTGGAGTCCTCCTGCGATATGACCAGCCGCCGCGAGCAGCAGCGTCGTGTTTTGGAGGAACTGGCGGCGCTGGTGGAAAACGGCCCGCCGGAGATCGTTACGCCGCAGCATCAGGCTGAGGTGGCGCTGCGGCAAGCCAATTACGCCGAAGTGAACAGCGACTATGCAGAGACAGCGGCGGCGGCGCAGCGCGCTATCACTTGCGCGATAGCGGCAAGCGACGAAGCGGCGCGCGCCGAAGGGCACTGCTGGCGGGGATGCGCCTTGCGACGGCAAGGCGATATGGATGCAGCGTTTATCGAGTATGAACAGGCCCGTGAGATTGCCGAGCGCATTGACGCCCCGGCTACGCTGTCTACCAGTCTGGAAGGATTAGCTAATGTGGCCTGGGCGCAGCGGGATTATGCAGCCGC